>C687J35021_10000055_pt1 | contig 79967 bp, 55 predicted proteins | sample RifCSPhighO2_12_FD_35021 | JGI IMG/M metagenome (IMG submission 35021) | reverse complement strand
TGTATCGTGATAAAGTCTATGCAGAGTATATTGAAAGACATGGAAGAAAAGATTTAGAGATTATTGACTGTGGAGGAAACGTGGGACTTTTTACTTACTACGTATACCCCTATGCTAAAAGAATTTATACAATAGAACCTTCAAAACAGCATTTAGATGTATTAAATTACATGCTTGAGTTTAATAAAATGACCGATAAAGTAACTGTTATACCAAAAGCTTTAGCAAATGAAAACGGAAATCTAAAGTTTTATCATAATACAAACACCACAATGTTTTCATTAAAGGAGAATGTTAATAATAAACCTGATGAGATTGAAGAAGTTGAAGCAATTACTGTGGATACGTTATTTACTCAATATAATGTAAAGCATATTGATTTTCTAAAGCTTGATGTAGAAGGGTCGGAAAGTGAGATAATTGGTGGAAATGGATTTGAACAGGTTGCGGATAAGATAGATAGTCTTGTGGTCGAGTATCATGCTTGGAGTAATACAAACCCCAATCAACTTGTAAACACTTTGAGAGATTATGGGTTTGATGTTAAGAAAATACCAACTCAAGCGGTTTTGTTTGGAGCCAAAAGAAAATGATTGCTGATTACAAAAGTTATAAAATACATTGTTTCGATGACAGATTTGTTAAAGAGGTTTTAATTAATGAGGAGTATAGGTTTTCTAAAGAAGGTAAAACTATTATAGATATTGGTGCAAATGTTGGTACTTATAGTATATATGCTTATGATAATGCTGAAATAATCTATGCTATCGAGCCTTCTGAGATTGAGTATGGGTATCTGGTAAGAAATGTTGAGGTGAATAATTTAGGAAAGATTAAAACTTTTAATATAGCGTTGGGTAAAGAAAATGGCAGACAAAACCTTTATATAGCACATGGCAATGGCTCCGGTTCATTTTATGATGAAGGTAATGGTGCCTTTCAACCCGAATCGGTGGAAGTAAAGACATTAGCAACTTTTATGTTAGAAAATAACATCGAGTACGTTGATTTAATGAAAGTGGATGTGGAAAAAGCCGAAACAGATATATTCTCTGCAGATGACTTTAAAGAGGTGAGTAATAAGATAGCTTTTATATTTGGAGAGAAACACGGCAATGACAACCAGTTAGAAGATATATTATCAAAGCATAACTTTGATGTACAGTTTATTGCTAACCACTTTATAGCAAGAAAAGTCTGGGGAGTGGAATGAAACAACCAAGAGTTGCATTTACCATAGCCGATGAAAAGAATATGCCAATGGCTAAAAAACTTCTGAATAACATAAGAAAGTTCCACAGTGAAGAAGAACTGCCATTTATTATTATTGATGATGAAAAGATTAAAACTTACAACGATCCGACATTCTTTTATCGTGCGACCCCTCTTATTGCCAGTGAGTTAATAAAAGATTATGAACTTGTTTTGAAGTTAGATTGTGATCAACTGGTGTTCTCTGGTATTTCTCATATTTGGGAACATGATGATTATGATGTTGGTACTGTACTTAACATAAACAGAGTTGATCCCGCAAAGTTTGGTTATGTGACTACTTTTGTTATCGACCCGCAGGAATATTTTAATTGTGGACTTGTTGCAATGAAAAGCGAAAGATTTATAGATAAGTGGCTGGAACTTTGCTATTCAAAGTATTTTGATAGGCTACAATATAGAGAGCAGGATTTATTAAACGTACTCTGTTATTTTGGTGATTTTAAAGTTAAATGTTTCGATAGGTATGACGTGTTACACGATATATCATCATGGTGGGGACTTATTGCAAAGGGGGAAGGGATGAGAATGGAGAAGGTAACGGGCGGTGTGAAACTTTCAAAGGGTGTTGATAACTATCCTGACCGTGATGTTGATGTAAAGCTATATCATTTTGCAGGTGGTGGACACGAACCAAAGAACCACAGGATATTATTCAATGAAGAAATAATAAGTTATATAGACTGGTTACAATCAGATGATAACTCCAAGTAAAAAACTACGAATACTATTTAATACTAACGCTATATGGTCGCCAAGTGGCTATAGTCAGCAAGCAAGACAATTTATACCTCTTATTAGGCGTGAGGGTTATCCAACAGCAATTTCTAACTTCTATGGACAAGAGGGCGGGATATTTGAACTTGATGGAATTATGATGTATCCAAAGATTGCAAACCCGTGGGGAGAAGATGCGATGATAGAACACTCAAAACACTTTAACGCTGATGTTATCATCTCTTTGCAAGATGTATGGGTACTTAACATGGATGCGTTAAAAGCATTAAATCAAATGGGTAAGAAATGGATAACACTTTTACCTGTTGATCATGAACCTATACCCCCAGCTGTACTTGATAGGGTTAAAATGGCATATAGGGTTTTATCTATGTCGCCGTATGGATACAGAGAGTTAAAAAGAGTTGGTATTAACTCAACTTATATGCCACATACTGTTCCAACAGAGCATTTTAGAAAATACGATAGAGTGCAAATGCGTAAAGAACTGGGGCTTCCTGAAGATATATTTTTATTTGGAATGGTCGCCGCTAATAAAGATCATCCGCCACGAAAAGGATTTCAACACGTTTTAGATGCCTTTAACTTATTCCAAATAGAACATCCCAAATCCGGTATTTATTTTCATGTTAATGTAAAACAACAGGGGGGTTTTCAGATAGAGGAGTATGCTAAAAATCTGGGTTTTGCAGATAAACTGTATTCAACACCGCCTTACAAGCTTTTATATGATGTACCGCCCGAAGATATGGCCAAGATTTATTCAGCTTTTGATTGTTTACTAGCTCCTTCCACTAATGAGGGGTTTGGAATACCCGTAATTGAAGCACAAAGCTGTGAAGTTCCTGTTATAACGACGGACTGGACTTCCATGAGGGATTTGGTGATTGATGGTGAAACAGGTTTTAAGGTAAAAAATGGGTTTAAAAGGTTTGATCAACTAGGTTCTTATGTGCTGGAAGTTGACTATAAAGAATTATATGATCGTATGGAAGATGTTTTTGATACTGACAGGGATAAAATGGGGAAAGAAGGAAGAAGATTTATACTTGATAATTTTGACTTAAAGTTTGTGTTTGAAACTAAATGGAAACCGTTTTTAGAAATGCTTGAAAAAGAAATCTATTTAGACGATAATAAGAAGTAGTTTATAAAATTCGGCTTATCCAGGTAAAAGCTTTAAAAAATGGTTAATTCAGCAAGTCAATCTGAGTATAGACATATTATTGGTACAGCTGCTGGTACTACTGTTCTTCTTGATAGAAATGGCGGATTTGAACGAGTAATACTTAATAAAAACCAAACAGGAACCGTAACTTTTTATGATGTGGCCACTGCCGCCGGCAGTACCGCTGCTAATCTCATAACTGTTATGAATAATAATGTAGGATCAATTCCTACAGGTGTAGAACTGGGATGTAGAGTAAAATATGGTCTTGTAGCAGTAGTGGGTGGTACGACTGATTTTACAGTTGTTTTTAACTAAAAGGAGTACAAATTGTCTTCAAGTTATCCTGGGACTATACAATCAGTAACTGATTACGCAGGGACAGTAACTCTTGCTAATGCAGATCACGCAAATTGGCATGCTACAACATCAGATACTGTGGAAGCAATAGAGACTGTACTTGGTACAACTGCAGGAACTTCAGTATTAAAAAACTTTGCTGCAGGAGATTTTCCTGCAAGAATAAACTCGTCAAACGTATTACAGCAAGCACTGCAAGGGACTATAAATACTTCAACTTTAGGTACTCCAACAGTAATACTTGGCTCTGACGCAACAGGTGATTTACACTACAGGTCTGCAGGTGGGACTATGACAAGGCTTGGGGTTGGTAGTAATGGACAGTATTTGACAACAAATGGTACAACACCATCGTGGGGAAGTGTGAGTACAGATTATCAAAGTGGTACACAAATTTATGCCACTGACGGTGGTGCAAACGATACCTATGCCATTACTTTATCTCCTGTTCCTGGTTCTTTAACAACGGGGATGGTGGTACATTTTAAAGCAAATACAGTAAATACAGGTTCAGCAAGTTTAAATGTAAACTCTCTTGGCGAAAAGCCAATTTATAAAAGTCAGAATAAACTACTTGATACAGGAGATATAAAAGCGAACCAACTTACATCAGTTATATATGATGGTACAAACTTTCAGCTTTTAGGAATGTCTGGTAAAAGAATTGAAGCTGGTCGTGGCACGAGTGATGGTAGTGGCGATGTGTCTGTAACATTCACACAAGCGTTTTCTGCAGCACCTAATCTTGTTGTAATGGCTGCACCAGCTGGTGGCACACCTTGTTATGCAAACATTTCAGCAGCTATTACTACATCAGGAGTTTCAATAAGAACTTATGGTTCCGTTGGTGCTCTTTTAGGTACGGTGCCTGTTGAATGGATGGCATTTGGATATTAACTTATGGCAATAGAAGTAATAAAAGTAACAGATGGCACACAAACACCTATAGGTTTTGATCAGGTCGGCACTGTCTATGAACAGGTGATAAAACTTGATATAAGTGCAGATGGTGCGGCTTCAGCAATTTTATATGATGGCAAAGTACAGGGTGGAACAATAAATGCAGCAACGGTTGCTGGTGGTTCTATTGCTGTAACTGCGGGTACTGTAAATGTTACAGCTTTTGGTGCAGACATACCAGGTGGCACAATCGATTTAGTAACCCGTGTAGGAAATGTTGGAACATTGGAAGTGGGTACAATTTCAATTTTACCTAACATACCGGGAGGGACTTTAGGTCTTATTACAAGGGTAGGGAATCTCGGTACTGTAGAATCAGGTACTCTAACAAGTGTTGGTTCAGTAAGTGGTGTTGGTGGAACTGTAATGGTTGATATTGTGGCTGGTGATATCGTTGCTTCACTAGGTACTATAAATTCAGGAACAATTACAAGGGTTGAACAGGGTTCTATTAATGTTACTGCAGCAACTATTACAGCTGGTTCTATTAGGGTTACAGTAGGTACAACTGGTGGTGCTGTAGCATCAGGTGCTGCTGCAGTTGGTAATCCAAATATTATAGCGGGAACTGATAGTGGTGGAACGGTATATTCTTTTCTAACTGACACAACTGGTCATGTAAAAGCAGATATTTTAACAGGAACTGTAACAAATGTGGGAAGTGTTGTTGGGATTGGTTCAGTATCTAATGTTGCTTTTATTCATAATGCCGGAACGATAGCAGCTTTACCCGATCTTACTGGTGGGACTGTAGATTTAGTTACAACCGTAAGTAACTTAACAAACGGCAGTGTAAGAATGACAGTTGGGACTTTGACGGTTATGCCTAACGTACCAGGTGGAACACTAGGTGTTGTGTCATCTCTTACTACAGGGTCAATAATTGTAACAAACGGTACGGTTGCTGCAGGTACAGTTGGGGGTAAAGCTGCTAGTGGAGTGGTAATATCAGGTAATCCCATACCCGTTGGTGGTACAGATAGTGGTGGAACGGTATATTCTTTCTTAACGGACACATTAGGACATATGAAAGTGGATATGGTGAGTGGAACACTTAACGTTGGTACTGTTACAACATCTGTTCAAGTTGGCACTATTAATGTTGGAACTATAAATACAGGAACTATAAATGCGGGAACAGTTGATTTATTAAAAGCTGGAACTGTAACAAGACTCGAACAAGGATCAGTAAACGTAACTGTTGGAACGATAGGCGGAAAAGCAGCATCTGGTGCTGTAGCTGTTGCTAACCCAGTTTTTATTGCAGGGACAGACCCGGGCGGGACTGTGTATGGTTTAAGAACGGATACAGCAGGGGTTTTACAAATAAATGGTACTGTTTCTACAGGCGGTGCGGGAACACAAGCAGTACGTCTTGTAGACGGTACTTTGACTAGGGTTGAGGGTGGAACGCTAGGACTTATAACAAGAGTGGGAAATATCGGAACTTTGGAAGTTGGAACGGTAACCATAGGGGCTGTTAATTCCATAGGAACATTAGGAACATTGCAATTAGGTACTGTGGTTGTTAACGCTGGAACAAATGTAATAGGAAACGTAGGATTAGTGGATTCATCAGGTATTTATGGTTTGGATTTTATTGTTACACAAACTGACGGTGCTTCAGATGGCTTAAACGGACTTGTAGCTTCATCTTTTGGTTATTACCACAATGGAACTAACTGGGACAGAGTGCGAGGTGATCTTACTAACGGACTTCTTGTAAATTTAGGGGCAAACAATGATGCGGTTATAACTGCCGGTACCATAACGCATGGAACTATAGATGTTGGAACAATTACTGTTGGTACAGTATATAAAGGTGTACCAGCACCAGCTGCTGGTAGTCTAACTGCAGCGGGGACTGTAACTGTTGCCGGAAGTCAGAACGATACTGTCTATTGGGAAGTTGGCGGAACATGGGTAGGAACTGCATTTTTTGAAGGACAAGTAGGAACAAGTACTTATTTTGCAGTACCAGTAACAACACCGCTTGGGGTTATAGGAACACAAACTACAAGTAATGGTGCTTTTTTAATGTCAGCTACGGGACTCGATAATACCAGACTTAGAGTTACTTACAGTTCAGGTACATTGACTCACAACGAACGTGCTTCTAATTTCTTCTCAAACTTAAGTTATATAATGGCTGGTTCTGTAACTAATATGGGATCAGTTTCAAATATTGGCCAGCTTTATAATGCTGGGACTATACAAACAATACTTGCAGGGACTATAAATAACTCTGGTACAACAACAGGTGTTGGAGTAGTTTCAATGTTAAGTGCCGGTACCGTTACAAAACTGGAACAGGGTTCTATTAATGTTACAGCGGGAACAATTACAGCAGGGACTTTAACTGCTTTGGCAAACGGTACAGTTACTGCGGGTTCTATAAGAGTGACGTTAGGAACAGTTGTAGGTGCGGCAGCTTCCGGTGCGGCAGCTTCCGGTGGCCCGGTATTAACTGGTGGTACAGATGGCGGTGGTACTGTTTATAGTTTTCTAACTGATACAACAGGGCATATGAAAGCCGATCTTTTAACGGGTACTGTAACAAGTGTTGGTTCCGTTACAGGTGTTGGGGTTGTTACAAACCTTACAAGTGGTTCTGTAAGAATGACAGTTGGGACTTTGACGGTTATGCCTAACGTACCAGGTGGAACACTAGGTCTCTTACAAGCTGGTACTATAAGTATGTTATCTGCAGGTACAGTATCGATGTTAAATGCAGGAACTCTAACGACAATTCCTAATATTCCAGGTGGAACAATAGGTGTTGTATCAAGTTTAACTACAGGTTCAATAGCAGTAACAGCAGGAACAGTGATAATGACCAATGGCACTATCGGTGCGGGAACAGTTGTTGTTTCTGCAGCTACTATTGCAGCAGGTACAATTTCTGCAAGAAATACAGAAAATATTTTAACTTATGGTACACAGTTTGCAGCAACAGCTGCAGCTTACGCAACTCTAGTTGGTTCGGCATCGGTTGGTTCTGGGACATCTTTATACATGCAGAACTTTAATCTTATCAACCCCGCTGGTACAGTATTGGCACTTCTTGGTCTTGGTACAGCATTAAATGGGACTTCAGTATTATTTAGAGGAATACTTGGAACACAAACTGTTGGCGGGATACAAAAATCATGGGATAAACCCGTTAATGCAGGAATGACTAACCAAGATTTGGTTGTATACTTAGGTGCTGCAGGAACAGTTGATGTTACAGTTAGTTATTTCATAAAGGTATAGAAAATGGTAAAGGGTTCAATTATTTTTCCTATAGATAAAAAAGTAGATTTAAATAAACTTGGTGCAGATATTGCAAAAGCAATGCAGTGGAAAACTTATATCAGCATCAACGATAAAGACTGTTTTTCAGGTCTTAACGCTGATGAAGTGGAAATTAATGGTGTTTGGTATAACCGCATACTAATTGTTTGGACTTATGACGGTGTTATAGGTAAAGAGCTTGAAGATTTATCTGTTGCAGATAGAAATAAAATAGAGGGAGCAATAAGCATATATGGCGGTTAATAAATTTGAACAAGCTGTTTCTTTAATAACCACTACAAGATCAACAGCATCTCCTACATATACAGTAGCAGAAGATAGAAAAGCTATTTGGCACTACGATGCTGATGTTTATGACGCTGTTTCAGCAATTTATCTTGAACTAAACGGGAGGGTTGATGCTACAGCAACAGGAACTATAGGACTTCATGATACCTCCAATAATCTTGTTACAGGTGCGGAAGCTACAACAACACATGTTGGAGTTCCTAACACAAGAACTAGAAGTGGGGATATAAAGGGAAATTTAGTTGATGGTACGAACTACCATGTAAAGTATAAAACTTCTGCCTCTACTTTTAGAACTGACTCAGCCAAAATAATAATTGTTCATAGTGGTGGTGTTACTAAGACTGAAGTAAATATAGAAATTGGAGAAAAATTAAACGCTACAGCCACTTATGCTTATATTACTGATTATGCTGAATGGTTGTACACTGCAGCCGAATATGATCCTACGCCTACAATTTATTTTGAGGCTACACTAAAACCCTCTAATTCTTCCCGTACTGTTTATGCTCAACTTTATGATGTAACTGCTGGTGCCGCTGTTGCTTCATCAGAAGTTACTCATACAGGAGATACAACCACAACCCGTAAAAGAAGTGCTGCTATAACTCTTGTTGATGGGAATATTTATAGGGCGCAGGTTAAAGGTGATTCGGGAACTTCAGAAGATATAACCTGTACCAGAATAATTATTCAACAATCTGGTTCTTTAGTGAAAACCACTGTATATTTTGTGGTTTTAAATACTTATACTTCTGGTGATCAGACTTCTTATACTAATCAGGATAGGGAAATGCTCTATGACGGCTCTACCAACTGGTCGGTAGCTTCCGCTTTATACTATTATGAGGCTAGTTTAAAATCAGACGATGGCACTAAAACAGTGTACTATCAATTTTATAACGAAACAGATACTACACAAATTGGAGAGGTTTCTACAGTGTCAACCAGTTATGTTAGACTCAGAACAGGATCATTGACGATGCCTTCTGATGACGGTAACGAAATAGATGGAGGCAGAAAAGGATCAGGAGCTTTTTTCAACGCCACTGCTACTAGGTCTTTCTTTATTGCAGTTTTAACTTTAAATACAGATGCTGTGGGAGGTGCCAATAAAATTGGTACACTAAATTTAATGGGGGTCGGTAACTAATGGCTGGACTAATATTCTTATGGCAGGGTATTCCAGCAGTTTTAGTAAACACAGATAGTGGTTTAAAACCAGATGTTCTAATAGATGTTTTAGAACCCATACTTTTTGTTGATAGTACCGATGCAGTATTTACAGATTCCACTGTAACTGTAAACGATAGTGTAATAACTGTAAACGATGGAACTGCGTTGGTTGGTGGCAGAGACACGTTTAGCTGGAAAGCAAATATTTCTGCTAAAATAGACGATATAAAGCCTATATTCTTTAAAGTTGGAGATTTATGATAGTTAAAATTGTTAATAATCTTGATAAAATATCACCGTACTCGTTTTTAAGCGGTAGTGTTGCATCAGGTGCCGGTACTTTTCCTGTTAAAAATATCAACACGTTTTCTGCAAATTGGGCAATACAATTTGGTGCAACCAAAGAAGAAAAATCCGAAATACTTGTAATTTCTGCATCAGCACCATCAGGTACAGCACTTGTTACAACAGGCACAGCTAGATTTGATCACCCCGAAGATACATTAGTATATGCGACTCATTATGACCAAGTAATTTTTAAAAGGTCGACAAGTGGAACCGCTGGTACTGCTACGGCAATGACAAACGGTACAGTTACAATTACACCGGATTCGCAGTATACCCAATTTGATGATACAAGTGGTGCAACAACCTATGCGTATAAAGCGCAGTTTGTAAACTCCGTTAGCGGTGATTTATCAAGCGAGTCTGACTGGCTCACACCTAGTGGGTATACTTTTTACTCAAAGTATAGTTTAAGGGAGAGAACAAAGAATAAATTATTTTCAGCCAATTATATAAAAAACAACGACATGGTGGATGAGTGGATAAATGAGTGGCTTGAAACCATGAATAATACTGCTGTTGAGGTTAACGAAGATTATAACATTGGAACTGTAAATGTTTCTTTTGGCACGAATGGTTTGGGGACAATAACAAGCGCAGATTTTAAAGAAATTAGAAAATTAGATGTAACTACTGACGGTGCTAATTATTACAGGGCTGTGAGAATAAAGACCATTGATTTTGGGCCACAGGAAACTTTTGAATCAACCAATCCATATTTTTATATGGAGGGGGATACTGTATTTGCAGTTAAAAATGGGGATACTGCTGGTACTGCAAGAATAGTTTATTACAGACTTGGGACAACTTTAGCAAACGAAACAGACGAACTTCCAACAGTTATGAAAGGGTATACCAAGTCTTTTACAGATTATTGTTTATCGCAGTCTTATTACTTAGATAATAAAGTTGAGCTTGGAGACAGATTTAGTACCTTTGCACAAGCGGGCAAAGAATCATTTAAATTGGAAATAACACCGAGAGGAAAGACAGGCCCACAGTTTATACCGCTTGTTGATCCTATATCGGGAGATGATTTTTACGGATATTTATAAATGGCCACTCAAAGAATCTTTAATCTTACAGGTTTAAACTTATATACAAATCCTATTTTAAGAGATGAGGGACAGCCTATTCATTGTGTAAATATGGTTTCAGACCCAATGGGTGCAAAAACCAAAAGAAGTGGTTATGATACATTTTTAGGAACTGCGAATGGTAGTGCTGTAACTGATCTTTTTTCGTGGACAAAGGATGATGGATCACTTCTTGTTTATAGAAATAGTGGTGGACTTCTATATTACTCAACCAGTGGCACCGGTGTATGGACTATAGCTGGTAATGGTACTGTAACAGCAGGAAATCATGTGGGATATGCAATACTTAATAACACTTTAATACTTGGAGATGGTGCAGGTTCTACAAGGCATACTACAAACGGCACTTCATTTACTGATACAACATTAGCACCTGTTGGTGAGCATTTCGCACAGTATTTAAATAGAGTTTATATAGGCGGTACAGCATCAACAGTCTTTTATTCAACATCAAATGATGTTACTAACTGGAATACATCAGGAACTTCTGATTCAAGTTCTTTTAATATACACAGTGCTGGGAAGATAAACAAAGTCTTTAAATGTGCGGATAGGCTTGTTGGTTCCAAAACATCAGGTGAAATGTTTAGATGGGATGGTTTATCTATTCTTGATATGTCAACAAATCAAGGCCTGAGTTCTCCTTACAGTGTTTCTCAAAAAGAGGGATTTTACTTTTATCTTAATAGAGATGGGATAGTCGGTTATGGTGGTGAAAGACCAAAGATTATATCAAACGCTATTCAATCACAAATTTACAACACTATGGGGAGTGCTATAGCAGGGAGTAATTTTGACACACTTTCCGGTGTTACACATCACTACGATTACTATTTATCAGCAGGAACAATTACCGATACCTTATCAAGAGATCAAATAAATAACTGCGTAATAAAATACGACTTTATGAAAAATGAGTTCACAAATTACTCAATACCAGATTATCCTACAACGTGGCACTCGTTTAAAGATGCTAATGGAGTACAGCAATTAGTGTTTGGTGATTCAACTGGACAGTGCTATAAGTTTGTAGGTACAGCAACAACAGATGATGGTGTTGCAATAGAATGTAAACTAGAGTTTGTTGTGGACATGACACAACCTGAAAATGACAAGTTATGGAGATGGGTATATGTATTTACTAATCCTGGATGTCAGGCAAAATGCCAACTAGCTTTTGCAGATACTTATAGGACTGATTCTAAAAACTGGATTGAAATTGGTGATTTAACAGCAGGAGTAACAGAATTTAGAATACCTACAGAGTTTCAAGGGCATGCTTCAAGAAGCAAGTTTATGTTTGTTAAATTTTACGAGACATCAAAAGATATGCCATTTACTTTATATGGCTTTGTGGTTGATGCGGATATAGAAACAGCAAAATGACAGAATTAAATGAAAACCTAACTCCTGTAGATGCTCCTATAAATAGCGGTAGTGTAGTTAATTCATACGATTTTAACTCAAAAAACGATAGGAACATTATAAACAGTTATAACTTAGGTACGTTTTCCACTGATAAAATAACTGCAGGTACTATAGATGCTTCATTAATTACAGTTACCAATATAAGTGCAACAAACATTACAACAGGAACGATGTCCGCAAGTCTTATTACAGGTGGCACTTTATCAGCCGATCGTATTGGGGGTGGAACCGTAACAGCTAACATTTTGACTGCAGGTACTATAAGTGGGACTGTTGTCGATCTCACTAATGTAAATGCGTCAAATATAACTGTGGGTACTATAACAGGAATAAAATTTAGAACGAATGTTGCTGGTTCTGCTAGAGTAGAGCTTGAAGCTAACCAAGCACTAATCGATATATATGATAGTGGGGATGACCTAGTTTTAAGGATTGATGATAATGGAACGGATGTAACATTTTCCGCATTTGACGGAAGAAATGTTGCTTTAGATGCTGCTGGTGGGGCAAGTGTTTACTGTAACGATCCGTTAGATATGAACAGTAACGATATAAAGACTGTCAAGGTGATTAATTTTATAACTACCGGAAATCATGGTGGTAACAATTCTGTTTATGTTAAAGATAACGAAGTTTATGCAAAGGATGGTTCAGGAAATTCTACGCAACTAACATGATTAAAGACTATAAAATTGTATTTGAATATAGAATGGATAGGTCGTATAAACCTATTTTCCAAGTCATTGAAGATGGTATCATTATTAAAGAAATTCCTGTTTTAAAAAAAGAATATTCAAAAACAGAACGTAAAGAACAAGCACAAAAGTTTAATGTTGATAGGTATGAGAAGTTTCCAGGCAAGTTACCTACTATGGGTTTACTGCCATATCCACCTGAAGAAAACGAGGAAATAGGGACATATGAGAATAAGCAAGATTTGTACTTGTATATAGCACACGCATATAATATTCTATTAGAGAGAGTTAAGAAATTAGAAACGGAGGTAGAAACTTTAAAAAATGGCTGACTATTCAAAATCAGATTTTGCACAAAGTTTAGGAATATCAAAACAGGAACTTGAAAACAGAGCCAGAGGTGCGGGTTTTAGCACAACTGAAGATTATTATAAATCAACGGGTGGTGGTGCAACAGGTTCTAATGTAGCTGCGGTAAGACCGGCAGTACAATCTTATGAGCAGTCAATTCCTGAAACTCAACAAGCATTTACACAGCAAAGAACACAACTGCAGGCAGAACAGGCACCTCTTGAAAAAAGATATGCTAATCTTCTTCAGTCCATTAAAGGAAACCAACAGACAGCAGAAAACAGACAGACCCTAGCAACAGCAAACGAACTTGCCAGACGTGGGATATCTAATACTTCTGGACTTTTCCAGCAAGAACTTGCCAGTGCTGTAAATCCTTTAACACAGCAATATTCAACACAATATACCGATGTTGGTTTACAAGGAGAAGCCGCACAAAGACAGTTAGCAAATCAATTAGCAAACACTTATACAGGAGAAACGGAATCATTAAGAGCTATAAGAAACGCTATAGCGCAATTACAAGCTGGTGCCGGACAGACTGATGTTGCGCAGGGCATACAAAAGAGTCAGTTTCAAAAAGAACAGGAAAGACTAGCTAGTGCAACAAAAGCTGATGAGGATTATAGAAAAATGATTTATGAGAATATAGATTTACCAAGAACACAGTACGAGTTGAATAAACCCTACTACAAACCAGAAGAAGCAGGACTCACAGTAGCAGACCTTCAAGGATTAAAAGAAGCACTGGGTTTAGACGGGAATGATGCATCTGATCCTGATTATTTTACTCCGGTAAATTCAAAACCAGTTAGTTCATCTATTACACCAGCTACAGCTGGTAAATATGGAGGTAATTTAGGTTAATGTTAGTAAAATCAAGAAGAAGTGGAAAATTAGGTTATATTCCTGATGATAAGTTTGACCCAAACCTTTTTGAACAGGCAAGTGGGGGATCACAGACAAATATAGAACCACAAATGCAGGAATCGTTATCATCAAAAGTGGGTGGTGGGTTAATGGACATTCTATCGGGAATGGCAAAACCGTTTGTTAACACCGGTAAGAGGATTGGTGCTGCTGGGTATGAATTAGGTAGAGGTGGGGTTTCCAGCGTTGCTAGTTTGTTTGAAAAGTCTAACCCCGAACTTGCACAAAAACTATATCAAGCAGCATCAGCAGAAAACCCTCTCGCAAAAACAGAGGAAGATATAAATAAACTTTCAGATCCGTTAAAGATTGCCAAAGATAGTGCTGGAATACTTGCATGGGCCGTTCCCGGTGGTGGATTTACACAAGGACTAAAATCAGGGGCATTAACAGGATTCTCACAGTCGGGAGATACTATTGAGGAGATATTAGGTTCTACAGCGTTGGGTGGTTTAACTGGTGGCGTAACTTCAAAAGTTTTGAGCAAGGTATTAGGAACAGGAAAAGGTCTACAAAAAGCCGGTCAGAAAATGCAGGAGGGTTTTGTTGAAGAAGCTGTGGAAGGTACTCCAAAGTATGCATCCAATGTAAAAAGATTGGTTGGTGTTCAAAATAAACTTAATTTGACAGGTTCTGTAAGAAATAAATTAGATCAAGTAGACGATGCGTTTACTAGAGTTGAAATTGATATTAAGGATAAGTTAGCAAAACTTCCAGGAGTATCGAAAAGAACCGCATTAGAGGATTTTAGTAACGAACTTGTAAAAACAAATTACTTGGGTAGTAAATCTGTATACAAAGAGGCGGTAAATGCTTACACAAAAAGGTTAGGACAAGCAGTAAAAGGGGGTTCTGGCAAGGCACTATATGACTTAAAATCAGAACTTAGGGGAGAGTTACAAACAGCACTAAAAGCGTTAGGAAAAGGGAATGCAAAACTCTCTCCCACCGAGGAAGTTAAATATGCTTTATATAAAAGTTTAAAAAAAACGATAGATAGAGTAGACGACTCAATAAGACCGTTAAACCAATTAGAACATGATATGTTTGATCTATCTTTAGGTTTATATAAAGCAAAAGATGAAGGAGGTGTAACACTTCCCTTTTTAGGAAAAATTGGACAATCACAAACACAAGCTTCAAGAGATATTATAAGTAGAGGTGAACAAAAGACAGGTACCGTATTAGATTCTGTTTTAGGTTTAGTTCCTCCATCGACCGCAACAAAAGCTGGGAGTATTTATGGTGCCGCTGGTATAACTCAACCTGGTATCCAAGTTCCCACAGGGGACATAGAACAGCAACAGATAGCGCCTGATATAACCTCACAAGCTCCTATGGAACAGGCTAGCGGTGAATTTAAGATAACTCCCGAAATGCTACTTACTGCAAGGCTTACTCTTGGAGATAAGAAATTCCAACAATTAAAAGAAATTTATGATTTGCAAAGGGGCGATACTTCTGCAACTACTACAAAAAGGCGACAAGCAGTAAGTAGTGCGGAACAGATATATAAACAAGTAGAAGGCTTAGCATTACAAGCTCCGTCTGGAGTTGGAGGTTGGTTTCAGGCACTAACAGGACAATTACCAGGAATTGAGGGGGGTAGCGCAGAGGACTTAAAACGTGTTACAGAAGGTTTTGCTAAAGCTATTGCCGGTGCTTTTGCTGGTGAAGTTGGGGTTGCCACAGATCAAGATGTTCAAAGATGGTTAGGACTTATGCCAAAACCAGGAGATACGCAAGCCGAAAGAGTAAGAGCTTTACAAAGACTAAAAGAAACCATTGAAGTAGAAAAATCTAAGTTCGGACTCTAGCAATTTGACAACTTATCTGCTAAATATGTATTATGGGCTTATCTTTTTGGGTAACAATATTGTTCGTTATACCAATTAGTGTATATATTTTAAGGACAGGTGGTGAAAAGGAGTCATGGGGGTATTCCCCAAAATACATAAAACCGCAGAGAAAGCGAAAAAACTATTTACAAAAACCATCACTTCGAGGGAGAATAAGAAGAAAGATCAAGTATATAAGCAACTTACTCTTTTTAGATAGGCAGTATAAATGATACCGGTGGAACTTACACAAGACACAATAATCTTATCTTTAGTAACAATAATAGCCTTTATATTAAGAGTGGTATTTAAACAATCTAAATGGGTATCTATAATTATTGCAAGAATCTTAGTTGGCATTGGAATGAAAGTTTTAAGTGTAAATACTAAATGGGTAAAAGAGCATAAATATGAAATTGAAAAACTTACAAGCGACTGGCATGTATTAAAAGGTAAGTTAAAAAATGATAGAATTGGTACTGGGTAAATATGCTAAAACATCCTTTTAACGGAGTTCCTGTAATAACTCGTGGTTTTGTTCCTAAAGTTCATTTAGGTGTTGATTACGCAATGGCGCATAGAACCGCTGTTATAGCGGTTACCTCTGGTGTTGTTTCCAAATTAAACGATACTGAAACAAGAAATTGGATAGCAAATACTCCAACTGACCCATATAAAAAGGGTATTGGTAAAGTTATTTACTTTCGTGCTTTAAATTCAGCGGATTATGGTAAATATATAAAAGTGGATCATGGTAATGGGGTGAGTACATTACACGCTCATTTGGATGAGGTTGTGGTTTTTAATGGGCAACATGTAAAAGAGGGGGAATTACTGGGATATTCGGATAATACCGGAAACTCAACTGGAAGTCATTTACATTTTGAAATAAGAAAAAGTGATATTGTTATAGACCCTGAGAAGTTTGATTTTAGTTTTAACGGGGAAGGAGGTGTAATTCCTGAAGATATTGAGTACACGGATAAGGTTAGGATTACCGTACCAATTTTATATGTACGTTCCGGGCCGGCTAAAACTTATAATTTAAGTGGTAGCAAAGAACTGCATAAAAATGATATAGTTGAAGTAATAGGTTTTACCGAAGGTGAAGAAATAGAAGAAAATAAAATTTGGTATAAATCTATTAAAGGTAATTATTTTTGGAGCGGTGGTACGGATAAACCAAATCCCGCAGTACCAAAAGAAGGAGAAGTAAAAATGACCAAAGAGGAATTTGAAGCTAGAAAATTAGAACTGGATAACAGGAGAACCAGTTTAGAGGGTAGAAAAACAGAGCTTGAAGAAGCTACCAAATCCAATAACAAGTTGATTGATGTGTTTAATAAGGATTGGGAAGTGTTTGTTGCAGAACCCATTGAAGGCGAGGTAGTTTCTGATCCAGTAGTTGCCGAAGTTCCTGTCGAAGAAGTAAAAGTGGAAGAACCCGTTGTTGCAGAAGTTTTACATGAAGTAAAACCGGATGAGGGTTTAACTGCTGAAGAAGAAAAGGAAGCGGCAAGGGAAGCATTATCAAAAGCTGAGGAACTAGCAAAGAGTATTAAAGAAAGGTTTGGGTTATAAATGCAGATTAAGTCTGGATTTAAGACAAGCGAATTTTATATAACCTTAGTATCTTTAATTGGATCAATGCTTGTACTTACTGGTGTTATTCCTGAAACTGATCAAGAAGCTATTGTTAATCTTGTTAAAGATGCGATAGCTGGAGTTGTAGCAGTAGTTGGAATTGTATCTTATATTATGGGTAGGGTTGAGGTTAAAAAAGAAGCTATTAGAACACAAAAGGTGGAGGAATTAGGCTAACGAAATAACCCCTTAATAGCAAGTATTACCATTACTACAAGTAACCATGTTGGTACTGTAACGTCTTTTAACTCATTTAATTGTTCCCAATTCATGTAAGTATATTAACAATATTGGCTTCTTCTTAATATTTTATTTATCAGGTTTTTTATCATATATTTCATATTAAATCTGTATGTTAGTTTTAAACTAACCTGCAGTTCATATCTTGGGCTCTTCCTTTGGTTGAAAATCACTTTTTCTCCAATGAATAAAAACAGGGAACATAAACCACCACGGACTTAAGTCTTTAACGAGTATAAGAGCAAACCAGAACCCAAACCACACTGTGTTACCTAACAATAATTGCCAATCTTTAATCATCTGTCTCCTTTTGTTTGGTTTTGAGGGCTACAGGTTCATAAACATTCTTCTTACAATGTGTGCAAACCCCATCCCACTTTATCGGCATTGGAAAACTACCTTTAGTAAAGCCAACATTTTTACTATTAAACCCGCCACAATGAGGACATATCACTAAATCTAAATCTACGGCTTTTGTTTGGTATTGGTTTGTACCCCTGATACTTCTTAATCTCATTCCTTTACCTCCCTGCTATCTTTGGTGGGTTGAAGATAGGGTCTAAGAAAATCAATAAAGGCTTTTGCAATTTCTTCCTCACCTCTAGGAAGTTCCAACAAAATCATACACTCGTCATCACCCAAATCCTGACAAATAGTAAAGAGGTCGTGTCCCTCGTCATGTATTACTAACTTCAAACCCCCCTCACTAACGCTTTGTAGCTTTTCAAAGCCTTTAACATTACTTTCGTGTAGCAAAGCTCTATTAGCGTCAAGTTCAATACCACCTTCAATATCTTCTTTTTTAATATCCATGAACTCACCCACACTTGGTGCTGGTACAGTTAAGAGTTCGTAAACAGTTGTCCAACTACCATCTAATTTCTGCACCTCATAGTTTTTCCAATGTTCTAGTTCTTTCTTATCCATTATTTTGTTCCTTTCTTAAAATTATTACTACCCCTACTATCTTTGGTGGGTCGGATTAATAATTCTTTTAGTTGCTTAATCTTTGTTATATCTATTGGCTCATAAACCCTTATTTGCCAACTTTCCCTGTGATAGTTATTCTTATCCGGGTTTATTAGTGGGTTGTAGTAAACCTCAAAAATATCTTTCCCATAATATCGTGCTTCTTCCAGTGTTGTAGCCAAATAAACACAATCAGATATATTGGGGTATTCTTCTGTTGCCCTTTTGTATATTCCATTTCTAAGAAATTCTTTTGGGTTATTTGTTCCGTGATACCATGTAACTCTTACCTTACTTGTTAGTTCTTTTATAAGCTCTGCTTTATCCATTTTTACCCCCTCAATACTTCCTATACCGACGCCGGAATGTTCAGCATCTTTAATTACAGTGGTACCTTCAAACTTTAAACCGAACTTTTCTTTAAATTCTTTTTTTAATTCTGTTAAGTCTTTATTCATATATCAAACCTCTCAAGATTAAACTTCGGACAATCTATGTAATTAAAAACCCACATTTTCTGCATTTTCTTTTACCGCCTAACTTTCTATGATTCTTGCAAGGCTCATTATTTTCCATCTTTATTTTTGCATAAAGCATCTATATAGCAAGTGCTACTGCAGTATTCTCCTGGTAAAACACTTGACTTATGTACAATTTCAACCTCTTTCTCTTTTAGGCAGTGGCTACACACAATCTTTTTACCTTTCATAACAAACTTTCATGGTACACAAAATATTTACCTTTTAATTGTCTACCATTTCTATAGTTTTTGACAGTAATACTTGGTGCAAGTTCGGGATGATCCTCTTGTATCTTTTGTCTTGTACGTCTTATAGTTTCAAAGTTCACCTTCGAGTTCATAAAAGCGTCTTTTGTGATAAACTCATAAGTACCAAACAAAGCGTCACTTTTAGCGTTTATTAACCTTTGCATTTTCAATACATCCCAAATTAAAAGTTTATCGCTGTTTCTTAATTCTGGTTTTCTTTTTAGGAGATCAAATACGGTATCATAAAGTTTGTTTTTCATCTTTATTTTCTCCTAAAACATCATCAAAGTTATTATCTCCCAACGCCCCGTCTAGTTCGTCAACTAAAGTTTTAGTAACCTTATCTGCCCTCTCTTTCATCTGTTTATTGATTTCCATTAACTGTTCTTTAGTTATATTAGTAAAGCTTTCTAGTTTAAACATTCTTTTGGCTATATCCTTTGCCCTTTCGCCCTCAAACCCAGCATGGCTTGCTATCATAAAATAAGCTCTTGATAACGCTTTACCAGCAGGCGTTCCAGTGTATTTCTGGGCATCGATCTGCCCCTCAGGCATATTATTGAGGGTTATGGGGCTATCAACTACTCTTTCACTTCCTTCTTCGATTTCGGGGCTAAATTGAGTGCCATAACCGCATAAGGCTAATGCCCTGCCTACAGCACCGGTTTCAGCCTTTTCCATGTAGTCAAAAAATCCCTTAATATCCTCACTTTTATGCGCTGTTGCTATAATTCTACCTGTCTGATCTTTAATTGTAGCTTTAGCGGTAGCTTTATCCTCAGTTTGTGTTATAGCTGTTTCTATTGCCCAATCAAAATGATCTTCACGAAACCATACTAAACGCCAGGCAACTGGTAAATAGGGTTTGCCCTTGATATTTTCTAAGTGTTCACTTGGATTAAATTTTTGTTTTTCCATATTTTCCTTTAATGGCGGGGTTATGGATTGAGGTTCATAACCCCACCCCTCAACCAATTATTTCCTCAATCATCTACTATCGTGTACCAACAAATTTATACGATCCCAGTAAAGTTGTTTTTGCTTTTTAGATAGTTTTATAAGAACTTTCTCTATATCAAAAACATTGCCGGATACTCTCCTTGTATACTTACTTCTAGGCTTAATAAATCTTGACCAGTTCATTTTACCCTTTCTAAAAACAATTCCAGCAAAGGATTATTTTTTGTAAATTTGGCCATATTGGCACTTACTCTTACTATATATATGGGATTAACTTTGTTTTTACTTAGCATTTCTACCTTTTCTTAACTAACTACTGTGCTAATGATAGTACTTAGTTGGTACTATGTCAATAGGTAATATTGACTATAGCTAAGAGTAGTGTATTATATACTTATGCCTGAAAGTATAACAAGCATATTAGAAGAAAAGGAAAGTATAGACACATTAGCACTGGAATTATTTTGTCAGTATTGCAAAAAACCAATTAACGCAGGGTTTGATGCATACACACAAAGTTTTTCAAAAACCAAAAATGGAGTAACTGCGTGGCATTACCAGTGTTATGAAAGAGACCACACTGAAATAATAACAATGAGTAATAAGACAAAAATGGAGCTTTGCAAGTATTTAGTTTATTTAAGGGAACAGGGAAGAAAAGAATCTTTTATAGAGAAGGCGTTAAATGCCTGTGGATATAAATAATGGACAGTGAAACTTTTTTAATACTTGGAGAAACAATAGGGCTTGCTATGATAATACTTGGTATAGAAAAGGTTTTTAGACAATTTACTCACAAAAAAGGGACTAATGGTACTTGTAAACATTTAGATGTTGATTCAGAATTATGCATAGATGCTACAAACAATAAGAAATTTTATACAAATACTTGTAAAGCCTGTGGAGAAAAAACAATTTTCTATCCACTTAGAAACAAAATCCAGCAAAAAGTTTACAGCTAATAGGTTTTACCGGAAAGATTTAGGCATTGAGTTTAAATCTTCAATGGAAGCTAACCTTTACCGATTTTACACACAGTTTTATAAGGGTATAATAATAGATTACGAGCCTGAAATATTTTACTTTCCGCCAAAAGATTATCTGGAAAGTCAGACCCATTTTAATAAAACTGATCCGACAAACATACTCAACATTAAATGTTATGTTCCTGATTTTAGGATCGCTCTCTATGGTCGTACATGGTATATTGAAGCTAAAGGTAAGATGGATTTTGCCTCATCTGAAAAAATTAGACTTTTCAAGAAATACTACAAAGGGATAAATATATACATTATTGACTGGAGTGATTATAACTATATTAGAAATATCTACTCACATAAAATAAAAGGCTGGGAATAATTACGGGAAGCTAAATAGCTTCCCGTATAGTAGTATACATACAATAGTAGTATGTATAAGTTAAGGAAAGAGGTGCCAGATATCACTGCCCTGGCCATTTATTATTATATCAAATTTTAAATAACTTTTCCCTAATCTCTTTTTTGTATATTTCATTTTTTTGTCTTTGTTCCTCTGTTATTTCTCTAAACCTATCTGTGAGCAGCAAAGACAAATTAACCATATTGATACGTTCGTAACTAACAACATGCGCTATAGATATTCCAAAATTCTTAAAATGTATCAACTTGGTGGCACCATCTAAACTGGCCTTCTTGAAAGCTAAAAACTGCTCACCGTTTAAAATAAACGGATCTCCTTTACTCATTACCAACTCCCATTGTTCGTCTTTATAATTGTGTGGCATCAATACCTCTTGTTCTGATATCAACGTTTAAACCCCCTCTCGCTTTTGAAATTATTTTAATAGCGTTATAAAATAAACCTTTTGTAGATGCAACGCTGTTTCTCCAAAATTGATCTTTAGATGTAATATCAATTAACCTTTTTATTTTCTCTTTGTCCTTAAACTTCCGCAACAATAGATTTGCGTACTGTCTGTTTACTTTTTCCGAATCATCCAGCATCGGGAGTTGCAACTTCTCTTTTAAATAACTAATAATAAAATTAATGTCTTCGTTCCCATAACGCACTTGTGTATCTTCTTTAGAAGATATCCTTATATGTGTATCCTTTATATGTGTATCCTTAGAGTGCACGTCAGTCACTAGGGGTGGTGACTGTGTGTCACTACTGTGGTGACTGTGTGTCACTAGGGGTGGTGACTGTGTGTCACTAGGGGTATACTCAGACCAATGTTTTTTATCTACTAAAAGGTACGTATTATTTATAAAACCCCTCTCTTTAGTTTTGTTTTGTACAATCTTTATAATATTAAACTTTTCAAGAATTGTTACCGCTCTTATAACACTCCTGCGAGATATATTATGTTCAAAGGCTATTGTTGCATAACTTGGAAAACACGATTGATTGTTGTCAGCGTGTCTGCATAGAGATAGGTAAACAGCGGTAGCAAAAGCACCGCATTTTCTAGCGTAACCGTTTAGGTACGCATCGTCAATCACAAATTTTTCTTTGTGTCTTAAATCTCTTACATCAAACTCTTGCATGGGCAGTTTCCTTTCAAATTAAAAACAAAAATCCGCAGGCAAAAAAAGTTTGGACACCGTAGTGCCTGCGGGTTCCTATTTTTAATTTTTTGGTTAGATGTACCACGATGTCCTGCATAGTATTATTAAGGGTATAGTAAAAATTCTGAAAGTCAAGAATGAAAATACCCCTCTGCGGGGTAAAACCGCACAAAGGGGTATTATATAATGCGACTATATTATTTTATCGCAAGTCTGCCAGCATTGTCCAAATTGTGATAATTTTTGGCATATTCGCAGATTGAAGTTCTTATTCCCTGATTATAGACACACAGGGCTTCATTTAAATTCATCTCGTTTAAATGATCTTCAAGCCACGCAGTTACAATCTCTACACTTTCCTCAAAGTTGGCAAAACAAAAATCATCAAGTGCGGAAAATCCGAACTCATTGCTCATTCCAACTTTATTACAATCAACATGATGTCCTGTCCCATCCCCCTCAGCGTTATTAGAACTCTCAAGGATTCTAATTCCTGCAAGTATCTTGTAATATCCGGAGTTTATCATTACCTCTTTTTTTTCATCTTCAGTTAAGATTGTTCTATTTACAACCTCTCCTGTAGATATTACTGGTATGATTATTTCTCTTGGTTCTCTGCCTACTACTTCAACTCTAGGCATCTCTACCTTTAAAGAGTAGAAATTAAGATCGTGTCTGTCCCACCAGTTGTCAAGCGCCTGTAAGGCATTGACTCCCATTGAAGTAATGACCAGTATCCCCGAAACCGCTACGCTCATTACTATCACGAACTTTTGCCTTGTATTAAAGGCTACCCCGGTAAGCTTAAATCTCTGTATATTCATGTTTATCACCTACTTCCCCTTTAACTATATACTACTAATAGTTAGTATATACTATGGTTGAATAGTTGTCAAGTTGTGTTATAGGTTATTGACTATATCATAAGTTAGTGATATATTTTGAATGTCCCTAGATTGGAAAGTTTTTAAAATATATACGTTTCTGATCTTAGGGCCAAAAGCCAATGAGAGTTTGCAAAAAACATAAAATTGCATATCACATGAATTACAAAGATTCTATCGAGATGCAAAATGTTAGAAAGCTTCGGCAGGTTTATACTTGTAGTAAGTGTAATTATTTAGTGGTGGAGGTATTAAATGTTTAAGTTTTTAGAGGAAGTATTGCAACTGATGCTGTTTCCATTTTTCATGGCAGTGGCACTATTTGTTGTGGGAATAAATTTTATTATAGATAAAACTAGAAGTCATGCCAAAAGTGTATAGAGTGACAGATTTAAAGAAAAGACAGTCAGTTATTATTTCTGATATGTTTAAAAGCAACGATGACTATATTTTTATTGGAAATGAGACGCAGAGCAATAAGTCGTACGTTATAGTAAGACCGGCATTTCTGATAAGAATATTAAAATCCGTAGGACTTGAAAATGACGCTAATTTTATTACAGATACGGTGGCGTTAGTTAAGAAGAAGGTATCAGAAAAGTATAAGGAGATAAGGAGAAAAGGGTGATTAAATTTACATACAAACATATAACCAGAATAATAGAACTTATTGAAAGTGAGATTGAGAGGGTTGAAAACAGAAAGGCAAAACTTCCTGTTAATAATTTTGCTCTTGGTTCTGTAGATTCATATAAGGCAGTGGATACCGGAGAGAGTTTTTATGATGAGGATAAAAAAAGGTATGATAAAGAATTGGAGTTTTTAATGGATATAAGAGACGGTTTTCAAAAAGAACTTGAAAAAATGGACTTTACGTTTAATGTTGGCGGGAAAGATAATCAAGAGAAATACGATATTAAGTTACAGGATTTAAACAGGAAACAGTGAACACCATAACTTATGATCAAATAAAAGAAAAAAGACTTATTGTCCCACTTACAGAATTAATTGAGTGGGAGAAAAACTACAAGTTTATAACAACTGAAGATTTTGAACAGTTAAAAAGAGATGTAGAAAACGAGGACTTTAGACCTTTAATTGTCACTCCGGTTGATGATGGGAAGTTAATGATAATTGGTGGTAATCAAAGGTTTAAAGCAAAGATCGCAAGTTCTTCTGCCGAAAAAGAAGCATGGGTTTCAGTAGTTGATTTCAGGTTTGAAAATGATAAGTGGATTCCTTATACAAACGGAGTGAGAGAAAAACACTTGCAGTTTAATACAAAGGAAGATGGATATTTGCATTACGCATTAAAAGATAATGAAGAACGTGGACAAAAAGATGAGTTAAAACTGCAGGAACTTGCTTATGAATCCACATTAAATTTAGAAGAGTACAAAGTTAATACTGAAACTGTTAATTTAAAGGCTTTAGTTGAGCAAGTTTCACCACAAGAGAAAGACAAAAAAGAAGAACCAAACGATATTGAGGTAACCTGTCCTAATTGTGGGACAACATTTATAGCGTGAACAATAAAAAGATAATAACGTTAAATGTTGATGAGGTTAAAAAGAAAGTTAGGGATTATATAGAGAACACCTGTGGAGATAAGTATAACCAGGATTTAAAAGAACAGTTTATTAAAAACTTTTTGAAAAGATTTTATGGTATATGAACCGCAAATCACTTTTAATTTGCCCAACTTGTCTGGAAAGAACAGGAAAGAAAGAGGTGCTTGGAGAATTAGATAACAAGGGAAATTTGATAGTATTAAGATATGGTTCCGATAAAAGGCGTGCTACAAAAATTGTAAGTCCCATAATGCTTGTACTGTGTGGAAACTGTAATGAAGTGGTGTTTTATAGAAAAAGAAAATGAAATCTGAAGACTGGATTTATTTATTAGTAATGACGGCGCTTTTAGTATTTGGGTTAATAGTTATTATTGCCCAAACTTAATATGGAAAAAATTGTGCTAATTACCGGAATACATGGATTCTTAGCAAAACATTTAGCAGTAACATTAAGAAGTATGGGTTATGGTATTGCAACAATAGAAAGAGATATTCTAGGAAATCCGGTGCATTTAAAAGATACTTTGGAAAACTTAGATATACATTATATTTTTCACTTGGCAAGTTATGGTAACCATTCAACTCAAAAAGATGAGGATGAAACCATTGCAACAAATATTTTAAAAACATGGTTTTTACTTGATGCAACAAAAGACCATAACTATAAAGCATTTATAAATGTCAGCTCATCAAGTGTGTATGGTGTTAAAGATATACCAATGAGTGAGAATGATTGCCTTGAAACCACAAGTTTATATGGAAGTACAAAAGTTGCTGGAGAACTTTTAGCAAGGTACCAAGCCGTATCAAAAGATAAACCCATTATTAATGTAAGGCCGTTTAGTGTTTATGGAATGGGTGAAGCAGAATTTAGGTTTATCCCCGTAGTTATAAGGGCAATAAAGGAACAGACTGAATTTGATCTTGATCCTGAAGTTAACCATGACTGGGTGTTTGTAACGGATGTTATACAAGGTTTTATTACTATCGCTAAAAACGCTAAAAGATTAAAAGGACAAGCAGTTAACATTGGAACAGGAGTACAAACAAAAAACAAGGAAATTGTATCAAAACTCGAAAATATATTACAAAAACAAGCTAGATATAATTTGGTTGAGAGTATGAGGGAATATGAACCGCATGATTGGGTAGCTGATATTGATTTAATAAAAAGCTTAGGTTGGACTCCTAAAGTTGATTTATATACAGGATTGCAGGAAACTGTTAAATACTATCATGGTATATGAAAGTAAGTTGTACTTTCTGTATAAGATACAGATGAAGGTATATAGAGAGATAATTTATTGGTTATGGAAAAGAACTTATCCATTACCCAATACTATGGAACTGTACTTAAATAAAAGATTTGACACTCATACAGATAGATCAGCTCTTGGTGTAAATCCCGCAGACATGTTCTTAACTGCTGGCAGAACTTTGGATAATGAAAAATATCGTAAGTTTGAAGAAGAAATGAGAAAGTTTGATAAAAAATAAAGATTTAAAAAGAAAAATAATTGATTTAAGTTATAACCATAAACTCTCTCATATTGGCAGTTGTCTTACTGCAGTAGACATTATTAAGGATATTTATGATAAAAAGAAACAAGACGAGAAATTTATTCTATCAAACGGACACGCAGGAATAGCTCTTTATGTCGTACTGGAGAACTACTGGAAAGAAAACGGAAGAAATATCGATGCCCAATATATGCTGGAAACACAAGGAATTCACCCTGATAAAACACAGGCTAATGAGTACATAGATTGCTCAACAGGAAGTCTTGGTAACGGAATTGGTATTGCCGTTGGTATGGCATTGGCTGATAGACCAAAAAATGTCTGGTGCATGATTTCAGATGGGGAACTTGGGGAAGGTAGTGTACACGAAGCACTAAGAGTTGCTGATGAACAAAAACTTACAAACTTAAATGTTTATGTAAATTGGAACGGTTGGGCAGGATATAGAAATACGGATAAATATTATTGTCCTATTTCAAGTTATGTAAATATTTATGAGACTAGAACTGATGTAAACTATCTTCCTTTTCTTGAAGGGTTAGAAGGACATTATCGTGTACTAAGTGAAGATGATTATAAAATTGCTATGGAAATATTAAAATGACCCCTATAGAAAGACTACAAAACTATAAGATACATGACTCAATGCGTGGATATTTTGGTTATGAACTTTATAAAAAGATGATGGTTAATAATGATATTTGGATTATAACTGCCGATCTTGGCTATGGAATGTTTGATCCACACAAAGAAGATTTTTCTGATAGGTTTATTAACGTCGGCGCAGCAGAACAAACAACCATGAATATAGCAATAGGCTTAGCATTATCTGGTAAAATTCCATTTGTTTATTCTATAACACCGTTTCTACTTTGGAGAGCAGCAGAACAAATCAGACTTTATGTAGACCATGAGAATATTCCTGTAAAACTAATAGGAAGTGGTAGGGACGATGATTATAAACATGATGGATTTAGTCATAATGCGGAAGATGCACAAAAAATATTAACTGTTTTTGATAACATTATAGAATACTGGCCTGAAGACAAAGTGGAGATGGCAAGAGTTATAAATGAAATGACAGAAAATCTAAGACCTAGTTTTTTGAGTTTGAAAAGATGAGAACCCATCAAATAATTCATTTTGTGGGCAACCAAAAAAGAACTTTATTTGATATTGTTGGAGTGAAGGATAATGAGTTTACACAACTTAAACTTGCTGATGGGAGAAAGGTTTTAATAAATAAGCAAAATGTACTTATGATAGAAGTTTTTAGTCACAATGATAAAATAGCAATGAAAACATGGGGAGAGATGTTTAGAATTTATAGTGCTAATGAGGATAATAATAAATAATTGAGAGTGTGGGATAAATATGATCCAAACCAAACCTATCATGTTATTCGTAAAGAGAACCATAACATAGGGCAGACAAAAGTTCATACCGGAACTGTTTTATCCCACACTTTTAGAAATTTATGAAATCAATTAGTACGCATGATACTTATGAAGCTAGTTTTTATCTACTTTACGGCGGTAAACTTGAAAAGGTAAGAAAGATTAGACTAAATGAGAACAGAGCAAAGAAGAAAGGGTTTATTGACCAGTGGATAATAACGGTAGATAATATACCCGAATGGTTAATTGATACCTGGAGAACTCGTAATGCTTATGGGAACATTACAATGTTTGTAGATGTCCGCAATAAGTTGAAACGAGATATAAAACGTGAATTCACAGCCTGATGTTATTGCCCCCGCTCAAAAAAAATTAACTAAAAAACAGAGAAAGTGGATAAAGGTATATAGGCAAACATTAAATGCAACTGAAGCAGCCATGCAAGCTTATGATTGTAAGAACAGAGATGTTGCTAAACAAATAGGGTCTGAGAACATTGCCAAACTTGACTGGTTTGACTTATTAAACTATTCAGGGCTGGATGATGAAACATTAGTGAAAGCGAATGTAGAAGGTTTAAAAGCTACACGACCAGTTCTTGATCCTACAACTAATACTTTACAGGCTGTAGCTGATTATAGTGTAAGACACAAATATTTAGAAACAGCATTAAAATTAAAAAACAAGTTACAAGATACGCAAAAAGTAGAACTTACCGGTAAAGACGGCGAACCATTAAAATTAGAAATGTTACTTGGCATAGGATTTCTCAATAAACCTGACAATGACCAGAACAATCCAGTTTCCTGATCCTAAAAGAATGATGCCCCATCAACAAGAGGTATTGTGGCTTGATGCGCATAGATTTAAGGTTTTAATCTGGCATCGTAGAGCGAGAAAAACTACAACAGCTATAAATGAACTTGTTAAACAGGCTCATGTAACACCCGGCCCCTATTGGCATTTGTTCCCAACATATAGAGAAGCAAAGGATGCGGTATGGCGTGATCCCAGGATGCTTTTTAGCATAATACCGGAAGAACTTATTGCAAAAAAAAATGAATCAGAGCTTATAGTTTACTTTAAAAACGGGGCATATATACAACTAATAGGTACTGATAGTCCCGATAGGTTAAGAGGTGCAGGGCCACTTGGATGTGTATTTGACGAATATGACACAATGCACGATGATGCATGGCCAGTTGTAGAACCTATATTGCGTGCTAACGGCGGATGGGCATGGTTTGTGGGTACTCCAAAGGGTAAAACTAAGCTATTTGAAGCATATCAACGTGGGCAGATGGAAAACAAGGAGTGGAAATCATGGCTTCTAAAGGCATCGTTGTCAGGTATTATTCCACAATCCCAGCTTGACGAGTCAAGAAAAACAATGCCGCAATCCCTTTATAATCAGGAGTGGGAATGTGAGTTTTTAGAAGGCGAAGGATCGGTATTTAGAAACGTCAGGGAAGTATGTACCGCAGTACCACAGCCAGTTAAACCTAGCCATTACTATGTTATGGGTGTTGATCTTGCAAAAGTACAGGATTTTACAGTTATTACAATTTATGATAGGTCTGACAACCGTCAGGTTTTTCAGGATAGATTCCAAACTTTAGAGTGGCCTTTTCAAAAGAAAAAAATTATGGAAATATCCCGTCTTTATAACAGAGCATTAATCGTTTTAGATGCTACCGGCATTGGTGATCCTATAGCAGATGATTTACTTCGAGCCGGAATGCCCGTTGAACCATTTAAAATAACAAATGAGTCTAAGAAAGAACTTATCGAGAAACTGTCCATATGGATTGAACAAAAGAAGTTTGCAATGATAAACACAAAAGAAACTCTTTATGAGTTTGATAATTTTAGCTATGATATATCAAGCAGTGGTAGAATTACTTACGGTGCAAGAGAAGGATTTAATGATGATATTGTTATATCCCAAGCATTGTCGGTATGGGCATTACAACCTATACTGCCAAAGGAAGTAATAAAAGAACCAACTGTTATTCAAATTGAAAAGCAGAAACTTGTAAGAAGAATACAACAAGAGGAAGATGATTATAATGAATATCAATGAACTACAAGAAGTACAAAGCATTGTAAGTAAAACTTATACTCATGAGGAACTTCATGAGGCCTTAATGTTTATACAGGATTTGCTTGAAAGAAGTATGATTGATTTCTTCTTATTGGGGGACACTGCAAAAGCTATAGTTTCAACGGATCTTCCAAAGTTTAACATGGACAAAATTCATATAGGAGTTACAAAAAACCATTATAATACTCCAGGAAAATCAATACTTAACACACTTTTAGACGAATGGCATGTTCCCAAAGTTGAAACTGAGAGAGGGTTAAGTTTAGATTATAAGGGGCTTCCTATTGAGGTAGATATAATACAAAATGATTACTTCTTTTTTAGTAATCCTGATGTAAGATTTTATACAATAACAGAGTTTAGAGTACCAAATCCGATGAATGCCTATCTGTCATATTTAGAAAGGTTTAATGACGTTAAGTGAAATAATATCAGCAATTATTGTAATAGCACTTCTTATTGAAAGGCATTTGTACTCAAAGGAAATGAATAAACAGTTAATTGAGTTATCTAAGCTTGTGAAAGCTAAGGATTCTATTGAATATGCAACAGCTAAAAGTATAGTTGAACAGCTTGAAAAGTCTGACAACAATCAGAGTAAATTAGAGTTCGTGCCTTATGAGTCCATATCTGATGAAGAATTTTTTGATAATATTAAAAAGCAACTAAATCCAAATGCCTGACAGAAATAAATACATACCAACTCAATATATAGCAGATGAGGTTTCAAAATACTATTCGATGTTTGACAACCAAAGAAAAGGGTTTGAGAGGCGTTGGTTTGAAAATAACTTTTTTGACGATGGTTACCATTTTAGATATGTTTCAAGACAAACGGGTAAAATAATTGATCAATCTGAACTATCAAAAGAACTGCCGGTACGGTCAATTCCAAAAGCTAGCAGACAAATAAGGGGTGTTGCTAATCTACTTACAAGCATAGACCCCATTGCGGTAGTTTATCCAGAGAAGGTAACAAAGTATAACTACGCAAACCCCCAAGATTATATGAACGCTGTAAAAGTATCAAAAGAGCTGGCCAAAAAGTCCGGGCATTATATAATGGAAGAATTTAAAAAGCAGGAATTAAAGCAAAAACTTATTCAAATGCTAATCTTATCGGCCAAACACTACATTTCATTTTTAGAGGTATGGCCTGACCCTGTTGATGAAAAGATAAATACGGGAGTATTTGATGCTTTTGAGGTCTACTTATCAGCAAGTGTAACAGAAATTTATGATAGCCCGGCAATAATAAAAGCAGCTCCAGAGCTTATTGAAAAGATAAAAGCTAATGAACTTTTTGATTCAGCGGCAACGGAAAGAGTTATACCTGATAATAAGTTTGCGTCTAGTGAAACAAAACAGGCGTATATGGCAACAAGATTCAACGCAAGACAAGGACAGGAGTCAGCAGCAACATCAATATTAAAAGAAGCATTCATCAAAGAGTATTTAAATGATGAGAATTATGAAGAATGCAAAATGTTGTCTGAAAGAACAGGAGCTATGGAAGGGAAGAAAAAAGGCGATGTTCTTATTAGACATTGTTACGAAGCCAGTGGTGAAAAATTACTTGATGAATATGTAGATTTAGATGAATATCCTTTCATTGATTTCAGATACGAACCCGGCCCTGTTTACGGGACACCATTAATTGAGAGGTTTATACCACAAAACAAAAGTTTAGACATTGCAGCCTCTCGTGTTGAAAGATGGATGAATACGATGGTTGTTGGTACATGGCTTACTCGTGAAGGTGAGGATTTGCAAGTAACAAATATTTCCGGTGGTCAAAAAGTGTCTTTTAAACAAACACCCCCTGTGCAGGGACAAATTGCGTCATTGCCTCCCACAGTGTTTGATTTCATGGGACTTATGGAAAAACTTATTGAAGAACAGGGTGCGTCAACAACAGCATTAAATAAACTTCCGACAGGAGTTAAAAGCGGTGTTGCTATAGAATCTGTAAAAGCTACAGAATATGATAATTTAAGAATAGCAACAGATATGTTTAAGCTGACAACAAAAAGAATTGCGGAAAGAATGCTTGATGTTGTTGATAGGCATTTTCTAAACCCGCAGACTGTTTATTATCTTGAACAGGGAGAACCGCAATATTTTGATATTATAGGTCAACGTGGAGTTAATTTTAGAAAACAAAATAATATACCAGTAAGAGAAGATGTTGTCCCAATTAAAAAAGATTATTACGTTGATATTCAGATTGAATCGGGCATGGGTTATACAATGGAAGGTAAAAAAGAAACTGTACAACAGATAATTACATTTATGGTACAGCTTGCAGAAAAGGGGTTATTAACAACTGATGCTATAGCACTTGTTGTTAGAAAAGCGTTAGAAGCATATCAGTTTGGTTCCACAGAGGAATTTATGGATGCAATGAAGACAGGGGTACAATCAGCACCATTAACAGAAGATCAGATTACACAAATGAAAGTTGCTATGCTTGAAGCTATGAAAGATGCGGGAGTTGTTGGGCCTGATGCTGATCAGAAACTTGTTGATAGTACAAAAGTAGGAACTGTTGAGGCACTGCGTGATACTGGAATGTTAAATAAACCACAGGAGAACTTAGACAAAGAACCAAGTAAATCAATTTCATTTAAAGACCTTCCGCCAGAAGGAAAACAACAACTGGCAGCCCAAGCTGGCATTCAACTTGATCCGAATCAGATAAGGCATGATGAACTTGATAATAAAATTATAGATAATTCATTAAAAGGAGGTCAAAATGCCCCTAACCAAAACAGGTAAAAAAGTAATGCACGAGATGACAAGAGAGTATGGAGAAAGAAAAGGTAAAGAAATCTTCTATGCCAAAATGAACAAAGACCCCGAAATGACAAAAAAATGGCATATGAAATCAAAAGAGCATTCAAAAGAGGCTTTGGATATGGCTATGATGAAGATAAAGAAATAACTATGACATACAAAGATTTAAAAGAAGTAGCAAGAAGTTTAGTGATAGAGAAAGCTAGAAATCTTATGACACAACCTAATCAAAGTATGGGCAGTTCTCCCGAAGATTTAAATATAGAACTTGCAAGGGCGACATCAGGGAGATATCCAATACAGACAAAACAAGGTTCTAATACCAATTCTTTAATGCAGGGACTACAACTTATGGGGCTTGCAGGAACAGGAAGTAGAAATCCAGCAGTAACGGAAGCATATAATCGTATAAAATCCCGACAGGGAGACTCACAAGATAGAGAGTTACTAAACAAAGTGGCGATGGATGAATTAATTAAATCTGCACAGTTTACTGGTGGTGTAAGACAAGTTCCTAATATTGGTAAAGCATTATTAATGTTAAAATCAGGCCAAGCTATCTATGACTCGGCTTCAAAAATTGTAAAGACTAAGGATATTGCAGGAAATTATATCAATTTGGGGAGATTGGCTAAAAACATTGCTGAAACAGCATTTAAGTATAAGTAATTGACAGTAGTTAATTGATAACATAATATTTGTCTAACAGACAAAAGGGCTGTTCATAAGTAGATTTTAAGAGGCTACGCATTAAAGGCGTAGCTATTTTTGTTTATAGAACATTCCCAGTAAGGGAGATGTCTATCGAAAGAAGGTGAAAATAAAGTGAATGATTTAAACCAGGATGATTTAAGTAAGGCATTAGGAACTAACGATGATAATCAGGATAGCAGTCAAAATCAGTCAAGTACAGATGACAATAGTCAAAAAATTAAAGTTGGGGATGCAGAATATACGCAGGAAGAAATCAACTCTATGGTTGGGGTTGCAAAGCAGGTTTCAGAAACCGAAAAAAGATACAACACAAGGCTTGATAGAGTCTGGCCCGAATACGGAAGAAGCCAACAAAGAATAAAGGAATTGGAAACAGAACTCGAAAGTGCTAGAAAACCAAAAGTTGAAGTACCTGCGGATGAAGCACAACAGATAGAGGAAGCCAAAAGAGCTGCAAAAAAGTTAGGAATACTGACAAAAGATGATCTTACAGAGCTTGGGATAGTAACAAGAAACGATTTTGATAACTATTATAGGGTACAAAGAGAAACGGAAAGAATACTTGATGAAGCGGGCGATCTTGAAAAGGAAATAGATGGCAATGATGGAAGGCCGCCGTTTAAGAAAGAAGAAATACTTGAGTATATGCAGGAGACTGGGGTAAGAAACATGGAAGTAGCTTATAAGTTAAAGTACGAAACACAACTTGATGCTTGGAAAGACAGTAAACTTGGAAGTGCTAAAAAGGCGGGGATTAATACCATGCAATCACAAGGTTCGGGGTCAGGTAACAAAAAACCTGCCGATATTAAGATAACAAAGGACAATTTAAATGCTTTAGTACAGGAAGCACTAGAAGGAAAGATATAAATGATAACTTTGAAGGGAGGTGACTATTAAATGGCAGATGTTTCTTTAGCTAATGTATCTAATGCCCTGCAAAAGGTAATACTACCTTATATACAGGACAACTTTCCCAAACAGAAACCACTATTAGATCAATTAAAAAGAAATGCGGATGTTACCTTCTTTAATGATAACTTCTATGCTCCGGTTAGAACTGGTAGGCATGGGGGTATCACAAACTTGGCAACTGATGCGGGTTCTTTGGTAAGCAGCAATGCTTCAATTGGTCAGGCTTCTGTAGGGTATAAAGTTTTAACGGGTACTTTCAAGATCACCAAAGCAGTTTTGGATGCAACTAAAACCACGAAGGGTGCAGTGGAAAACCAACTGACCTTTCAAGCCAATTCTCTTATGGATGACTTTGCAAAGGATGTAAACCGTCAGCTGTATAGTGATGGCTTGGGTGTTGTAGGACAGGTTTTAGGTTCTGTTGGTGCAGGTACTGCATCTTTAACACAACCTGATTCCAGCCTTGATGATGGTAGAGGTACAGCCGAGAGATTTGGTTCTATAAACGGTGATATAGCAGTAAATAAATATATTCAAATTGGAAATATACTTGGTATAGGTACTGCTGCAGCTGATGTTGGAACTGTTACCTCTGTGGGTGGAACTTCTATTGTAATGACAGGCGCACCTGCAATCGTAGCCAATGACACTATATACAGACTTGATGGAGATGCCGCAGGAGCTGGTACTTCTGAAGTAGGTGGACTTATGGATGCGTTATCCATTCTCACCTCTGGAACTTATGCCGGAATTGCAAACAGCACTTTCGGATGGAGTCCGCAGCTTGGTACAAGTTCAGCAGCATTAACCCTTTCCGAAATGGAAAGCAACTACTTAGCCGGTCTTGAGTATGCGCAGTCTGGTGACAAATACGCAATCTTTGTCAACAAAACCTTGTATAAAAAGTATGGTGACATACTAACTTCTATGAGAAGAACCGTTGATACGAAGAAATTACTAGGCGGATGGAGTGGTTTAGCTTTTGAAGTAGGAGCAGGTGAAGTTGGGGTTTTCTTGGATTATGATGTTCCTGATGGAGAAGTCTATATCTTAAACTTGGACTCGTTTACCATATGTCAAATTTCTGACATGGGTTGGGCGGAAGACCCAAGTGGTGGAGCGTTGATAAGATCGAGAGGCACTTTACTTTACGAAGCTACTATGCACTGGTTTATGAACCTGTTGTGTAGAGCACCAGCTGCTAATGCAAGGTTGGTTCGAAAAACAGCCTGATGGTTTTACGTTGCTGTTTCCATAGCTGGATTAAAAAACAGCAACATTATAAGGATATGGGTATAAAGTGTGTTCAACTCACACAGTCCTTGCAATTATATGGAACTAATAGATAATCAAAAAAGGGATTATGACAAATATTATGTGAAAAAACCAAAAGAGTTTTCTCCTGAAAGAAATAGGGCAATTATTGACCAAACTATAAGGGAATATGAAGAAACATTAGAGAAAAGGAGAATGGAACAGCAGGAAAATCTTGCTGAGAGAATTGATGCGGCAGCAAGTTATATCATGTATTTAGAAAAGGGCGGGGGAAGCCCTGCCGAAAAGTATTTTGGAAAAAAAGAACTGGCAAGATTACAAGGGAGAAGGATATTACAAAAATATATAGATATTACGGGACTTGATAACAAACTGATTTCTTTTGAGGAGATTGATTATTAAATTTTGAAAGGTGGTGATTATTAATGCCTGGATTAAAAAAATACTTTCCTGATGTTAGGTTTGGTGCGAACAAGGTTACACCAGATGAAATTGACTGGAGAATTAGATACACAGTTACAAAGCCTTCGGCTGGTACAGCAGGTGTTGGAACACTGGCTGCTGGAACTGTTGCGGGTACTTTGGATTTACTTTCAACACAAAATGATTATCCCAGAAACTTGTTATATACAGTTGTAGGGCCGTCTGGTGGCGTTGGTGGTACATTTGCGGTTACGGGTACAGATCAGTTTGGGGTGTCAAAGACTGAAAGTTTAACTATCGCATCTGCTAATGCCGGTGGTACTGCCGCTGGAACACAGATTTTTGATACTGTTTCCACGATAACTTACAACCCTAATGGTGTGGATAACACATCTACAACTACAGTAGGTTATGCAATCGGTACGGCTTCTGGACTTGTGGGCAAGTTAGGGCTACCTGTAAAGATAAAAGCAGTTGGTGATGTAAAGCGACTTACATGGATTAAAAACGGAACTTACACACCTATACAAGCTGGTACTATCGGAACTTTGGTTGTGGATACTACAAATCATGCGTTTCGTGGTACAGCTGTAATGGCTGCGACTGATGAGTGGGTAGTTGAAATAAGACCAACATATAATTACGAGAATGATACAAATACAGTTTAAAGGTATTGATTATACTTTTAGTTATTGATACGATTAAACTACAAAGTGTCAACTCATGTTCTGTCATCCAGGGGGCAGAATGCCTTGTTTAATCGCCCTGGTGATTGAGCAAGGCATTCTGTTTTTATGCAGGGAATATTCTTTAACGATTTTAATAACGCCTATATACCAGAAATTCTAAAAGAATTGTATCGTGATAAAGTCTATGCAGAGTATATTGAAAGACATGGAAGAAAAGATTTAGAGATTATTGACTGTGGAGGAAACGTGGGACTTTTTACTTACTACGTATACCCCTATGCTAAAAGAATTTATACAATAGAACCTTCAAAACAGCATTTAGATGTATTAAATTACATGCTTGAGTTTAATAAAATGACCGATAAAGTAACTGTTATACCAAAAGCTTTAGCAAATGAAAACGGAAATCTAAAGTTTTATCATAATACAAACACCACAATGTTTTCATTAAAGGAGAATGTTAATAATAAACCTGATGAGATTGAAGAAGTTGAAGCAATTACTGTGGATACGTTATTTACTCAATATAATGTAAAGCATATTGATTTTCTAAAGCTTGATGTAGAAGGGTCGGAAAGTGAGATAATTGGTGGAAATGGATTTGAACAGGTTGCGGATAAGATAGATAGTCTTGTGGTCGAGTATCATGCTTGGAGTAATACAAACCCCAATCAACTTGTAAACACTTTGAGAGATTATGGGTTTGATGTTAAGAAAATACCAACTCAAGCGGTTTTGTTTGGAGCCAAAAGAAAATGATTGCTGATTACAAAAGTTATAAAATACATTGTTTCGATGACAGATTTGTTAAAGAGGTTTTAATTAATGAGGAGTATAGGTTTTCTAAAGAAGGTAAAACTATTATAGATATTGGTGCAAATGTTGGTACTTATAGTATATATGCTTATGATAATGCTGAAATAATCTATGCTATCGAGCCTTCTGAGATTGAGTATGGGTATCTGGTAAGAAATGTTGAGGTGAATAATTTAGGAAAGATTAAAACTTTTAATATAGCGTTGGGTAAAGAAAATGGCAGACAAAACCTTTATATAGCACATGGCAATGGCTCCGGTTCATTTTATGATGAAGGTAATGGTGCCTTTCAACCCGAATCGGTGGAAGTAAAGACATTAGCAACTTTTATGTTAGAAAATAACATCGAGTACGTTGATTTAATGAAAGTGGATGTGGAAAAAGCCGAAACAGATATATTCTCTGCAGATGACTTTAAAGAGGTGAGTAATAAGATAGCTTTTATATTTGGAGAGAAACACGGCAATGACAACCAGTTAGAAGATATATTATCAAAGCATAACTTTGATGTACAGTTTATTGCTAACCACTTTATAGCAAGAAAAGTCTGGGGAGTGGAATGAAACAACCAAGAGTTGCATTTACCATAGCCGATGAAAAGAATATGCCAATGGCTAAAAAACTTCTGAATAACATAAGAAAGTTCCACAGTGAAGAAGAACTGCCATTTATTATTATTGATGATGAAAAGATTAAAACTTACAACGATCCGACATTCTTTTATCGTGCGACCCCTCTTATTGCCAGTGAGTTAATAAAAGATTATGAACTTGTTTTGAAGTTAGATTGTGATCAACTGGTGTTCTCTGGTATTTCTCATATTTGGGAACATGATGATTATGATGTTGGTACTGTACTTAACATAAACAGAGTTGATCCCGCAAAGTTTGGTTATGTGACTACTTTTGTTATCGACCCGCAGGAATATTTTAATTGTGGACTTGTTGCAATGAAAAGCGAAAGATTTATAGATAAGTGGCTGGAACTTTGCTATTCAAAGTATTTTGATAGGCTACAATATAGAGAGCAGGATTTATTAAANGTACTCTGTTATTTTGGTGATTTTAAAGTTAAATGTTTCGATAGGTATGACGTGTTACACGATATATCATCATGGTGGGGACTTATTGCAAAGGGGGAAGGGATGAGAATGGAGAAGGTAACGGGCGGTGTGAAACTTTCAAAGGGTGTTGATAACTATCCTGACCGTGATGTTGATGTAAAGCTATATCATTTTGCAGGTGGTGGACACGAACCAAAGAACCACAGGATATTATTCAATGAAGAAATAATAAGTTATATAGACTGGTTACAATCAGATGATAACTCCAAGTAAAAAACTACGAATACTATTTAATACTAACGCTATATGGTCGCCAAGTGGCTATAGTCAGCAAGCAAGACAATTTATACCTCTTATTAGGCGTGAGGGTTATCCAACAGCAATTTCTAACTTCTATGGACAAGAGGGCGGGATATTTGAACTTGATGGAATTATGATGTATCCAAAGATTGCAAACCCGTGGGGAGAAGATGCGATGATAGAACACTCAAAACACTTTAACGCTGATGTTATCATCTCTTTGCAAGATGTATGGGTACTTAACATGGATGCGTTAAAAGCATTAAATCAAATGGGTAAGAAATGGATAACACTTTTACCTGTTGATCATGAACCTATACCCCCAGCTGTACTTGATAGGGTTAAAATGGCATATAGGGTTTTATCTATGTCGCCGTATGGATACAGAGAGTTAAAAAGAGTTGGTATTAACTCAACTTATATGCCACATACTGTTCCAACAGAGCATTTTAGAAAATACGATAGAGTGCAAATGCGTAAAGAACTGGGGCTTCCTGAAGATATATTTTTATTTGGAATGGTCGCCGCTAATAAAGATCATCCGCCACGAAAAGGATTTCAACACGTTTTAGATGCCTTTAACTTATTCCAAATAGAACATCCCAAATCCGGTATTTATTTTCATGTTAATGTAAAACAACAGGGGGGTTTTCAGATAGAGGAGTATGCTAAAAATCTGGGTTTTGCAGATAAACTGTATTCAACACCGCCTTACAAGCTTTTATATGATGTACCGCCCGAAGATATGGCCAAGATTTATTCAGCTTTTGATTGTTTACTAGCTCCTTCCACTAATGAGGGGTTTGGAATACCCGTAATTGAAGCACAAAGCTGTGAAGTTCCTGTTATAACGACGGACTGGACTTCCATGAGGGATTTGGTGATTGATGGTGAAACAGGTTTTAAGGTAAAAAATGGGTTTAAAAGGTTTGATCAACTAGGTTCTTATGTGCTGGAAGTTGACTATAAAGAATTATATGATCGTATGGAAGATGTTTTTGATACTGACAGGGATAAAATGGGGAAAGAAGGAAGAAGATTTATACTTGATAATTTTGACTTAAAGTTTGTGTTTGAAACTAAATGGAAACCGTTTTTAGAAATGCTTGAAAAAGAAATCTATTTAGACGATAATAAGAAGTAGTTTATAAAATTCGGCTTATCCAGGTAAAAGCTTTAAAAAATGGTTAATTCAGCAAGTCAATCTGAGTATAGACATATTATTGGTACAGCTGCTGGTACTACTGTTCTTCTTGATAGAAATGGCGGATTTGAACGAGTAATACTTAATAAAAACCAAACAGGAACCGTAACTTTTTATGATGTGGCCACTGCCGCCGGCAGTACCGCTGCTAATCTCATAACTGTTATGAATAATAATGTAGGATCAATTCCTACAGGTGTAGAACTGGGATGTAGAGTAAAATATGGTCTTGTAGCAGTAGTGGGTGGTACGACTGATTTTACAGTTGTTTTTAACTAAAAGGAGTACAAATTGTCTTCAAGTTATCCTGGGACTATACAATCAGTAACTGATTACGCAGGGACAGTAACTCTTGCTAATGCAGATCACGCAAATTGGCATGCTACAACATCAGATACTGTGGAAGCAATAGAGACTGTACTTGGTACAACTGCAGGAACTTCAGTATTAAAAAACTTTGCTGCAGGAGATTTTCCTGCAAGAATAAACTCGTCAAACGTATTACAGCAAGCACTGCAAGGGACTATAAATACTTCAACTTTAGGTACTCCAACAGTAATACTTGGCTCTGACGCAACAGGTGATTTACACTACAGGTCTGCAGGTGGGACTATGACAAGGCTTGGGGTTGGTAGTAATGGACAGTATTTGACAACAAATGGTACAACACCATCGTGGGGAAGTGTGAGTACAGATTATCAAAGTGGTACACAAATTTATGCCACTGACGGTGGTGCAAACGATACCTATGCCATTACTTTATCTCCTGTTCCTGGTTCTTTAACAACGGGGATGGTGGTACATTTTAAAGCAAATACAGTAAATACAGGTTCAGCAAGTTTAAATGTAAACTCTCTTGGCGAAAAGCCAATTTATAAAAGTCAGAATAAACTACTTGATACAGGAGATATAAAAGCGAACCAACTTACATCAGTTATATATGATGGTACAAACTTTCAGCTTTTAGGAATGTCTGGTAAAAGAATTGAAGCTGGTCGTGGCACGAGTGATGGTAGTGGCGATGTGTCTGTAACATTCACACAAGCGTTTTCTGCAGCACCTAATCTTGTTGTAATGGCTGCACCAGCTGGTGGCACACCTTGTTATGCAAACATTTCAGCAGCTATTACTACATCAGGAGTTTCAATAAGAACTTATGGTTCCGTTGGTGCTCTTTTAGGTACGGTGCCTGTTGAATGGATGGCATTTGGATATTAACTTATGGCAATAGAAGTAATAAAAGTAACAGATGGCACACAAACACCTATAGGTTTTGATCAGGTCGGCACTGTCTATGAACAGGTGATAAAACTTGATATAAGTGCAGATGGTGCGGCTTCAGCAATTTTATATGATGGCAAAGTACAGGGTGGAACAATAAATGCAGCAACGGTTGCTGGTGGTTCTATTGCTGTAACTGCGGGTACTGTAAATGTTACAGCTTTTGGTGCAGACATACCAGGTGGCACAATCGATTTAGTAACCCGTGTAGGAAATGTTGGAACATTGGAAGTGGGTACAATTTCAATTTTACCTAACATACCGGGAGGGACTTTAGGTCTTATTACAAGGGTAGGGAATCTCGGTACTGTAGAATCAGGTACTCTAACAAGTGTTGGTTCAGTAAGTGGTGTTGGTGGAACTGTAATGGTTGATATTGTGGCTGGTGATATCGTTGCTTCACTAGGTACTATAAATTCAGGAACAATTACAAGGGTTGAACAGGGTTCTATTAATGTTACTGCAGCAACTATTACAGCTGGTTCTATTAGGGTTACAGTAGGTACAACTGGTGGTGCTGTAGCATCAGGTGCTGCTGCAGTTGGTAATCCAAATATTATAGCGGGAACTGATAGTGGTGGAACGGTATATTCTTTTCTAACTGACACAACTGGTCATGTAAAAGCAGATATTTTAACAGGAACTGTAACAAATGTGGGAAGTGTTGTTGGGATTGGTTCAGTATCTAATGTTGCTTTTATTCATAATGCCGGAACGATAGCAGCTTTACCCGATCTTACTGGTGGGACTGTAGATTTAGTTACAACCGTAAGTAACTTAACAAACGGCAGTGTAAGAATGACAGTTGGGACTTTGACGGTTATGCCTAACGTACCAGGTGGAACACTAGGTGTTGTGTCATCTCTTACTACAGGGTCAATAATTGTAACAAACGGTACGGTTGCTGCAGGTACAGTTGGGGGTAAAGCTGCTAGTGGAGTGGTAATATCAGGTAATCCCATACCCGTTGGTGGTACAGATAGTGGTGGAACGGTATATTCTTTCTTAACGGACACATTAGGACATATGAAAGTGGATATGGTGAGTGGAACACTTAACGTTGGTACTGTTACAACATCTGTTCAAGTTGGCACTATTAATGTTGGAACTATAAATACAGGAACTATAAATGCGGGAACAGTTGATTTATTAAAAGCTGGAACTGTAACAAGACTCGAACAAGGATCAGTAAACGTAACTGTTGGAACGATAGGCGGAAAAGCAGCATCTGGTGCTGTAGCTGTTGCTAACCCAGTTTTTATTGCAGGGACAGACCCGGGCGGGACTGTGTATGGTTTAAGAACGGATACAGCAGGGGTTTTACAAATAAATGGTACTGTTTCTACAGGCGGTGCGGGAACACAAGCAGTACGTCTTGTAGACGGTACTTTGACTAGGGTTGAGGGTGGAACGCTAGGACTTATAACAAGAGTGGGAAATATCGGAACTTTGGAAGTTGGAACGGTAACCATAGGGGCTGTTAATTCCATAGGAACATTAGGAACATTGCAATTAGGTACTGTGGTTGTTAACGCTGGAACAAATGTAATAGGAAACGTAGGATTAGTGGATTCATCAGGTATTTATGGTTTGGATTTTATTGTTACACAAACTGACGGTGCTTCAGATGGCTTAAACGGACTTGTAGCTTCATCTTTTGGTTATTACCACAATGGAACTAACTGGGACAGAGTGCGAGGTGATCTTACTAACGGACTTCTTGTAAATTTAGGGGCAAACAATGATGCGGTTATAACTGCCGGTACCATAACGCATGGAACTATAGATGTTGGAACAATTACTGTTGGTACAGTATATAAAGGTGTACCAGCACCAGCTGCTGGTAGTCTAACTGCAGCGGGGACTGTAACTGTTGCCGGAAGTCAGAACGATACTGTCTATTGGGAAGTTGGCGGAACATGGGTAGGAACTGCATTTTTTGAAGGACAAGTAGGAACAAGTACTTATTTTGCAGTACCAGTAACAACACCGCTTGGGGTTATAGGAACACAAACTACAAGTAATGGTGCTTTTTTAATGTCAGCTACGGGACTCGATAATACCAGACTTAGAGTTACTTACAGTTCAGGTACATTGACTCACAACGAACGTGCTTCTAATTTCTTCTCAAACTTAAGTTATATAATGGCTGGTTCTGTAACTAATATGGGATCAGTTTCAAATATTGGCCAGCTTTATAATGCTGGGACTATACAAACAATACTTGCAGGGACTATAAATAACTCTGGTACAACAACAGGTGTTGGAGTAGTTTCAATGTTAAGTGCCGGTACCGTTACAAAACTGGAACAGGGTTCTATTAATGTTACAGCGGGAACAATTACAGCAGGGACTTTAACTGCTTTGGCAAACGGTACAGTTACTGCGGGTTCTATAAGAGTGACGTTAGGAACAGTTGTAGGTGCGGCAGCTTCCGGTGCGGCAGCTTCCGGTGGCCCGGTATTAACTGGTGGTACAGATGGCGGTGGTACTGTTTATAGTTTTCTAACTGATACAACAGGGCATATGAAAGCCGATCTTTTAACGGGTACTGTAACAAGTGTTGGTTCCGTTACAGGTGTTGGGGTTGTTACAAACCTTACAAGTGGTTCTGTAAGAATGACAGTTGGGACTTTGACGGTTATGCCTAACGTACCAGGTGGAACACTAGGTCTCTTACAAGCTGGTACTATAAGTATGTTATCTGCAGGTACAGTATCGATGTTAAATGCAGGAACTCTAACGACAATTCCTAATATTCCAGGTGGAACAATAGGTGTTGTATCAAGTTTAACTACAGGTTCAATAGCAGTAACAGCAGGAACAGTGATAATGACCAATGGCACTATCGGTGCGGGAACAGTTGTTGTTTCTGCAGCTACTATTGCAGCAGGTACAATTTCTGCAAGAAATACAGAAAATATTTTAACTTATGGTACACAGTTTGCAGCAACAGCTGCAGCTTACGCAACTCTAGTTGGTTCGGCATCGGTTGGTTCTGGGACATCTTTATACATGCAGAACTTTAATCTTATCAACCCCGCTGGTACAGTATTGGCACTTCTTGGTCTTGGTACAGCATTAAATGGGACTTCAGTATTATTTAGAGGAATACTTGGAACACAAACTGTTGGCGGGATACAAAAATCATGGGATAAACCCGTTAATGCAGGAATGACTAACCAAGATTTGGTTGTATACTTAGGTGCTGCAGGAACAGTTGATGTTACAGTTAGTTATTTCATAAAGGTATAGAAAATGGTAAAGGGTTCAATTATTTTTCCTATAGATAAAAAAGTAGATTTAAATAAACTTGGTGCAGATATTGCAAAAGCAATGCAGTGGAAAACTTATATCAGCATCAACGATAAAGACTGTTTTTCAGGTCTTAACGCTGATGAAGTGGAAATTAATGGTGTTTGGTATAACCGCATACTAATTGTTTGGACTTATGACGGTGTTATAGGTAAAGAGCTTGAAGATTTATCTGTTGCAGATAGAAATAAAATAGAGGGAGCAATAAGCATATATGGCGGTTAATAAATTTGAACAAGCTGTTTCTTTAATAACCACTACAAGATCAACAGCATCTCCTACATATACAGTAGCAGAAGATAGAAAAGCTATTTGGCACTACGATGCTGATGTTTATGACGCTGTTTCAGCAATTTATCTTGAACTAAACGGGAGGGTTGATGCTACAGCAACAGGAACTATAGGACTTCATGATACCTCCAATAATCTTGTTACAGGTGCGGAAGCTACAACAACACATGTTGGAGTTCCTAACACAAGAACTAGAAGTGGGGATATAAAGGGAAATTTAGTTGATGGTACGAACTACCATGTAAAGTATAAAACTTCTGCCTCTACTTTTAGAACTGACTCAGCCAAAATAATAATTGTTCATAGTGGTGGTGTTACTAAGACTGAAGTAAATATAGAAATTGGAGAAAAATTAAACGCTACAGCCACTTATGCTTATATTACTGATTATGCTGAATGGTTGTACACTGCAGCCGAATATGATCCTACGCCTACAATTTATTTTGAGGCTACACTAAAACCCTCTAATTCTTCCCGTACTGTTTATGCTCAACTTTATGATGTAACTGCTGGTGCCGCTGTTGCTTCATCAGAAGTTACTCATACAGGAGATACAACCACAACCCGTAAAAGAAGTGCTGCTATAACTCTTGTTGATGGGAATATTTATAGGGCGCAGGTTAAAGGTGATTCGGGAACTTCAGAAGATATAACCTGTACCAGAATAATTATTCAACAATCTGGTTCTTTAGTGAAAACCACTGTATATTTTGTGGTTTTAAATACTTATACTTCTGGTGATCAGACTTCTTATACTAATCAGGATAGGGAAATGCTCTATGACGGCTCTACCAACTGGTCGGTAGCTTCCGCTTTATACTATTATGAGGCTAGTTTAAAATCAGACGATGGCACTAAAACAGTGTACTATCAATTTTATAACGAAACAGATACTACACAAATTGGAGAGGTTTCTACAGTGTCAACCAGTTATGTTAGACTCAGAACAGGATCATTGACGATGCCTTCTGATGACGGTAACGAAATAGATGGAGGCAGAAAAGGATCAGGAGCTTTTTTCAACGCCACTGCTACTAGGTCTTTCTTTATTGCAGTTTTAACTTTAAATACAGATGCTGTGGGAGGTGCCAATAAAATTGGTACACTAAATTTAATGGGGGTCGGTAACTAATGGCTGGACTAATATTCTTATGGCAGGGTATTCCAGCAGTTTTAGTAAACACAGATAGTGGTTTAAAACCAGATGTTCTAATAGATGTTTTAGAACCCATACTTTTTGTTGATAGTACCGATGCAGTATTTACAGATTCCACTGTAACTGTAAACGATAGTGTAATAACTGTAAACGATGGAACTGCGTTGGTTGGTGGCAGAGACACGTTTAGCTGGAAAGCAAATATTTCTGCTAAAATAGACGATATAAAGCCTATATTCTTTAAAGTTGGAGATTTATGATAGTTAAAATTGTTAATAATCTTGATAAAATATCACCGTACTCGTTTTTAAGCGGTAGTGTTGCATCAGGTGCCGGTACTTTTCCTGTTAAAAATATCAACACGTTTTCTGCAAATTGGGCAATACAATTTGGTGCAACCAAAGAAGAAAAATCCGAAATACTTGTAATTTCTGCATCAGCACCATCAGGTACAGCACTTGTTACAACAGGCACAGCTAGATTTGATCACCCCGAAGATACATTAGTATATGCGACTCATTATGACCAAGTAATTTTTAAAAGGTCGACAAGTGGAACCGCTGGTACTGCTACGGCAATGACAAACGGTACAGTTACAATTACACCGGATTCGCAGTATACCCAATTTGATGATACAAGTGGTGCAACAACCTATGCGTATAAAGCGCAGTTTGTAAACTCCGTTAGCGGTGATTTATCAAGCGAGTCTGACTGGCTCACACCTAGTGGGTATACTTTTTACTCAAAGTATAGTTTAAGGGAGAGAACAAAGAATAAATTATTTTCAGCCAATTATATAAAAAACAACGACATGGTGGATGAGTGGATAAATGAGTGGCTTGAAACCATGAATAATACTGCTGTTGAGGTTAACGAAGATTATAACATTGGAACTGTAAATGTTTCTTTTGGCACGAATGGTTTGGGGACAATAACAAGCGCAGATTTTAAAGAAATTAGAAAATTAGATGTAACTACTGACGGTGCTAATTATTACAGGGCTGTGAGAATAAAGACCATTGATTTTGGGCCACAGGAAACTTTTGAATCAACCAATCCATATTTTTATATGGAGGGGGATACTGTATTTGCAGTTAAAAATGGGGATACTGCTGGTACTGCAAGAATAGTTTATTACAGACTTGGGACAACTTTAGCAAACGAAACAGACGAACTTCCAACAGTTATGAAAGGGTATACCAAGTCTTTTACAGATTATTGTTTATCGCAGTCTTATTACTTAGATAATAAAGTTGAGCTTGGAGACAGATTTAGTACCTTTGCACAAGCGGGCAAAGAATCATTTAAATTGGAAATAACACCGAGAGGAAAGACAGGCCCACAGTTTATACCGCTTGTTGATCCTATATCGGGAGATGATTTTTACGGATATTTATAAATGGCCACTCAAAGAATCTTTAATCTTACAGGTTTAAACTTATATACAAATCCTATTTTAAGAGATGAGGGACAGCCTATTCATTGTGTAAATATGGTTTCAGACCCAATGGGTGCAAAAACCAAAAGAAGTGGTTATGATACATTTTTAGGAACTGCGAATGGTAGTGCTGTAACTGATCTTTTTTCGTGGACAAAGGATGATGGATCACTTCTTGTTTATAGAAATAGTGGTGGACTTCTATATTACTCAACCAGTGGCACCGGTGTATGGACTATAGCTGGTAATGGTACTGTAACAGCAGGAAATCATGTGGGATATGCAATACTTAATAACACTTTAATACTTGGAGATGGTGCAGGTTCTACAAGGCATACTACAAACGGCACTTCATTTACTGATACAACATTAGCACCTGTTGGTGAGCATTTCGCACAGTATTTAAATAGAGTTTATATAGGCGGTACAGCATCAACAGTCTTTTATTCAACATCAAATGATGTTACTAACTGGAATACATCAGGAACTTCTGATTCAAGTTCTTTTAATATACACAGTGCTGGGAAGATAAACAAAGTCTTTAAATGTGCGGATAGGCTTGTTGGTTCCAAAACATCAGGTGAAATGTTTAGATGGGATGGTTTATCTATTCTTGATATGTCAACAAATCAAGGCCTGAGTTCTCCTTACAGTGTTTCTCAAAAAGAGGGATTTTACTTTTATCTTAATAGAGATGGGATAGTCGGTTATGGTGGTGAAAGACCAAAGATTATATCAAACGCTATTCAATCACAAATTTACAACACTATGGGGAGTGCTATAGCAGGGAGTAATTTTGACACACTTTCCGGTGTTACACATCACTACGATTACTATTTATCAGCAGGAACAATTACCGATACCTTATCAAGAGATCAAATAAATAACTGCGTAATAAAATACGACTTTATGAAAAATGAGTTCACAAATTACTCAATACCAGATTATCCTACAACGTGGCACTCGTTTAAAGATGCTAATGGAGTACAGCAATTAGTGTTTGGTGATTCAACTGGACAGTGCTATAAGTTTGTAGGTACAGCAACAACAGATGATGGTGTTGCAATAGAATGTAAACTAGAGTTTGTTGTGGACATGACACAACCTGAAAATGACAAGTTATGGAGATGGGTATATGTATTTACTAATCCTGGATGTCAGGCAAAATGCCAACTAGCTTTTGCAGATACTTATAGGACTGATTCTAAAAACTGGATTGAAATTGGTGATTTAACAGCAGGAGTAACAGAATTTAGAATACCTACAGAGTTTCAAGGGCATGCTTCAAGAAGCAAGTTTATGTTTGTTAAATTTTACGAGACATCAAAAGATATGCCATTTACTTTATATGGCTTTGTGGTTGATGCGGATATAGAAACAGCAAAATGACAGAATTAAATGAAAACCTAACTCCTGTAGATGCTCCTATAAATAGCGGTAGTGTAGTTAATTCATACGATTTTAACTCAAAAAACGATAGGAACATTATAAACAGTTATAACTTAGGTACGTTTTCCACTGATAAAATAACTGCAGGTACTATAGATGCTTCATTAATTACAGTTACCAATATAAGTGCAACAAACATTACAACAGGAACGATGTCCGCAAGTCTTATTACAGGTGGCACTTTATCAGCCGATCGTATTGGGGGTGGAACCGTAACAGCTAACATTTTGACTGCAGGTACTATAAGTGGGACTGTTGTCGATCTCACTAATGTAAATGCGTCAAATATAACTGTGGGTACTATAACAGGAATAAAATTTAGAACGAATGTTGCTGGTTCTGCTAGAGTAGAGCTTGAAGCTAACCAAGCACTAATCGATATATATGATAGTGGGGATGACCTAGTTTTAAGGATTGATGATAATGGAACGGATGTAACATTTTCCGCATTTGACGGAAGAAATGTTGCTTTAGATGCTGCTGGTGGGGCAAGTGTTTACTGTAACGATCCGTTAGATATGAACAGTAACGATATAAAGACTGTCAAGGTGATTAATTTTATAACTACCGGAAATCATGGTGGTAACAATTCTGTTTATGTTAAAGATAACGAAGTTTATGCAAAGGATGGTTCAGGAAATTCTACGCAACTAACATGATTAAAGACTATAAAATTGTATTTGAATATAGAATGGATAGGTCGTATAAACCTATTTTCCAAGTCATTGAAGATGGTATCATTATTAAAGAAATTCCTGTTTTAAAAAAAGAATATTCAAAAACAGAACGTAAAGAACAAGCACAAAAGTTTAATGTTGATAGGTATGAGAAGTTTCCAGGCAAGTTACCTACTATGGGTTTACTGCCATATCCACCTGAAGAAAACGAGGAAATAGGGACATATGAGAATAAGCAAGATTTGTACTTGTATATAGCACACGCATATAATATTCTATTAGAGAGAGTTAAGAAATTAGAAACGGAGGTAGAAACTTTAAAAAATGGCTGACTATTCAAAATCAGATTTTGCACAAAGTTTAGGAATATCAAAACAGGAACTTGAAAACAGAGCCAGAGGTGCGGGTTTTAGCACAACTGAAGATTATTATAAATCAACGGGTGGTGGTGCAACAGGTTCTAATGTAGCTGCGGTAAGACCGGCAGTACAATCTTATGAGCAGTCAATTCCTGAAACTCAACAAGCATTTACACAGCAAAGAACACAACTGCAGGCAGAACAGGCACCTCTTGAAAAAAGATATGCTAATCTTCTTCAGTCCATTAAAGGAAACCAACAGACAGCAGAAAACAGACAGACCCTAGCAACAGCAAACGAACTTGCCAGACGTGGGATATCTAATACTTCTGGACTTTTCCAGCAAGAACTTGCCAGTGCTGTAAATCCTTTAACACAGCAATATTCAACACAATATACCGATGTTGGTTTACAAGGAGAAGCCGCACAAAGACAGTTAGCAAATCAATTAGCAAACACTTATACAGGAGAAACGGAATCATTAAGAGCTATAAGAAACGCTATAGCGCAATTACAAGCTGGTGCCGGACAGACTGATGTTGCGCAGGGCATACAAAAGAGTCAGTTTCAAAAAGAACAGGAAAGACTAGCTAGTGCAACAAAAGCTGATGAGGATTATAGAAAAATGATTTATGAGAATATAGATTTACCAAGAACACAGTACGAGTTGAATAAACCCTACTACAAACCAGAAGAAGCAGGACTCACAGTAGCAGACCTTCAAGGATTAAAAGAAGCACTGGGTTTAGACGGGAATGATGCATCTGATCCTGATTATTTTACTCCGGTAAATTCAAAACCAGTTAGTTCATCTATTACACCAGCTACAGCTGGTAAATATGGAGGTAATTTAGGTTAATGTTAGTAAAATCAAGAAGAAGTGGAAAATTAGGTTATATTCCTGATGATAAGTTTGACCCAAACCTTTTTGAACAGGCAAGTGGGGGATCACAGACAAATATAGAACCACAAATGCAGGAATCGTTATCATCAAAAGTGGGTGGTGGGTTAATGGACATTCTATCGGGAATGGCAAAACCGTTTGTTAACACCGGTAAGAGGATTGGTGCTGCTGGGTATGAATTAGGTAGAGGTGGGGTTTCCAGCGTTGCTAGTTTGTTTGAAAAGTCTAACCCCGAACTTGCACAAAAACTATATCAAGCAGCATCAGCAGAAAACCCTCTCGCAAAAACAGAGGAAGATATAAATAAACTTTCAGATCCGTTAAAGATTGCCAAAGATAGTGCTGGAATACTTGCATGGGCCGTTCCCGGTGGTGGATTTACACAAGGACTAAAATCAGGGGCATTAACAGGATTCTCACAGTCGGGAGATACTATTGAGGAGATATTAGGTTCTACAGCGTTGGGTGGTTTAACTGGTGGCGTAACTTCAAAAGTTTTGAGCAAGGTATTAGGAACAGGAAAAGGTCTACAAAAAGCCGGTCAGAAAATGCAGGAGGGTTTTGTTGAAGAAGCTGTGGAAGGTACTCCAAAGTATGCATCCAATGTAAAAAGATTGGTTGGTGTTCAAAATAAACTTAATTTGACAGGTTCTGTAAGAAATAAATTAGATCAAGTAGACGATGCGTTTACTAGAGTTGAAATTGATATTAAGGATAAGTTAGCAAAACTTCCAGGAGTATCGAAAAGAACCGCATTAGAGGATTTTAGTAACGAACTTGTAAAAACAAATTACTTGGGTAGTAAATCTGTATACAAAGAGGCGGTAAATGCTTACACAAAAAGGTTAGGACAAGCAGTAAAAGGGGGTTCTGGCAAGGCACTATATGACTTAAAATCAGAACTTAGGGGAGAGTTACAAACAGCACTAAAAGCGTTAGGAAAAGGGAATGCAAAACTCTCTCCCACCGAGGAAGTTAAATATGCTTTATATAAAAGTTTAAAAAAAACGATAGATAGAGTAGACGACTCAATAAGACCGTTAAACCAATTAGAACATGATATGTTTGATCTATCTTTAGGTTTATATAAAGCAAAAGATGAAGGAGGTGTAACACTTCCCTTTTTAGGAAAAATTGGACAATCACAAACACAAGCTTCAAGAGATATTATAAGTAGAGGTGAACAAAAGACAGGTACCGTATTAGATTCTGTTTTAGGTTTAGTTCCTCCATCGACCGCAACAAAAGCTGGGAGTATTTATGGTGCCGCTGGTATAACTCAACCTGGTATCCAAGTTCCCACAGGGGACATAGAACAGCAACAGATAGCGCCTGATATAACCTCACAAGCTCCTATGGAACAGGCTAGCGGTGAATTTAAGATAACTCCCGAAATGCTACTTACTGCAAGGCTTACTCTTGGAGATAAGAAATTCCAACAATTAAAAGAAATTTATGATTTGCAAAGGGGCGATACTTCTGCAACTACTACAAAAAGGCGACAAGCAGTAAGTAGTGCGGAACAGATATATAAACAAGTAGAAGGCTTAGCATTACAAGCTCCGTCTGGAGTTGGAGGTTGGTTTCAGGCACTAACAGGACAATTACCAGGAATTGAGGGGGGTAGCGCAGAGGACTTAAAACGTGTTACAGAAGGTTTTGCTAAAGCTATTGCCGGTGCTTTTGCTGGTGAAGTTGGGGTTGCCACAGATCAAGATGTTCAAAGATGGTTAGGACTTATGCCAAAACCAGGAGATACGCAAGCCGAAAGAGTAAGAGCTTTACAAAGACTAAAAGAAACCATTGAAGTAGAAAAATCTAAGTTCGGACTCTAGCAATTTGACAACTTATCTGCTAAATATGTATTATGGGCTTATCTTTTTGGGTAACAATATTGTTCGTTATACCAATTAGTGTATATATTTTAAGGACAGGTGGTGAAAAGGAGTCATGGGGGTATTCCCCAAAATACATAAAACCGCAGAGAAAGCGAAAAAACTATTTACAAAAACCATCACTTCGAGGGAGAATAAGAAGAAAGATCAAGTATATAAGCAACTTACTCTTTTTAGATAGGCAGTATAAATGATACCGGTGGAACTTACACAAGACACAATAATCTTATCTTTAGTAACAATAATAGCCTTTATATTAAGAGTGGTATTTAAACAATCTAAATGGGTATCTATAATTATTGCAAGAATCTTAGTTGGCATTGGAATGAAAGTTTTAAGTGTAAATACTAAATGGGTAAAAGAGCATAAATATGAAATTGAAAAACTTACAAGCGACTGGCATGTATTAAAAGGTAAGTTAAAAAATGATAGAATTGGTACTGGGTAAATATGCTAAAACATCCTTTTAACGGAGTTCCTGTAATAACTCGTGGTTTTGTTCCTAAAGTTCATTTAGGTGTTGATTACGCAATGGCGCATAGAACCGCTGTTATAGCGGTTACCTCTGGTGTTGTTTCCAAATTAAACGATACTGAAACAAGAAATTGGATAGCAAATACTCCAACTGACCCATATAAAAAGGGTATTGGTAAAGTTATTTACTTTCGTGCTTTAAATTCAGCGGATTATGGTAAATATATAAAAGTGGATCATGGTAATGGGGTGAGTACATTACACGCTCATTTGGATGAGGTTGTGGTTTTTAATGGGCAACATGTAAAAGAGGGGGAATTACTGGGATATTCGGATAATACCGGAAACTCAACTGGAAGTCATTTACATTTTGAAATAAGAAAAAGTGATATTGTTATAGACCCTGAGAAGTTTGATTTTAGTTTTAACGGGGAAGGAGGTGTAATTCCTGAAGATATTGAGTACACGGATAAGGTTAGGATTACCGTACCAATTTTATATGTACGTTCCGGGCCGGCTAAAACTTATAATTTAAGTGGTAGCAAAGAACTGCATAAAAATGATATAGTTGAAGTAATAGGTTTTACCGAAGGTGAAGAAATAGAAGAAAATAAAATTTGGTATAAATCTATTAAAGGTAATTATTTTTGGAGCGGTGGTACGGATAAACCAAATCCCGCAGTACCAAAAGAAGGAGAAGTAAAAATGACCAAAGAGGAATTTGAAGCTAGAAAATTAGAACTGGATAACAGGAGAACCAGTTTAGAGGGTAGAAAAACAGAGCTTGAAGAAGCTACCAAATCCAATAACAAGTTGATTGATGTGTTTAATAAGGATTGGGAAGTGTTTGTTGCAGAACCCATTGAAGGCGAGGTAGTTTCTGATCCAGTAGTTGCCGAAGTTCCTGTCGAAGAAGTAAAAGTGGAAGAACCCGTTGTTGCAGAAGTTTTACATGAAGTAAAACCGGATGAGGGTTTAACTGCTGAAGAAGAAAAGGAAGCGGCAAGGGAAGCATTATCAAAAGCTGAGGAACTAGCAAAGAGTATTAAAGAAAGGTTTGGGTTATAAATGCAGATTAAGTCTGGATTTAAGACAAGCGAATTTTATATAACCTTAGTATCTTTAATTGGATCAATGCTTGTACTTACTGGTGTTATTCCTGAAACTGATCAAGAAGCTATTGTTAATCTTGTTAAAGATGCGATAGCTGGAGTTGTAGCAGTAGTTGGAATTGTATCTTATATTATGGGTAGGGTTGAGGTTAAAAAAGAAGCTATTAGAACACAAAAGGTGGAGGAATTAGGCTAACGAAATAACCCCTTAATAGCAAGTATTACCATTACTACAAGTAACCATGTTGGTACTGTAACGTCTTTTAACTCATTTAATTGTTCCCAATTCATGTAAGTATATTAACAATATTGGCTTCTTCTTAATATTTTATTTATCAGGTTTTTTATCATATATTTCATATTAAATCTGTATGTTAGTTTTAAACTAACCTGCAGTTCATATCTTGGGCTCTTCCTTTGGTTGAAAATCACTTTTTCTCCAATGAATAAAAACAGGGAACATAAACCACCACGGACTTAAGTCTTTAACGAGTATAAGAGCAAACCAGAACCCAAACCACACTGTGTTACCTAACAATAATTGCCAATCTTTAATCATCTGTCTCCTTTTGTTTGGTTTTGAGGGCTACAGGTTCATAAACATTCTTCTTACAATGTGTGCAAACCCCATCCCACTTTATCGGCATTGGAAAACTACCTTTAGTAAAGCCAACATTTTTACTATTAAACCCGCCACAATGAGGACATATCACTAAATCTAAATCTACGGCTTTTGTTTGGTATTGGTTTGTACCCCTGATACTTCTTAATCTCATTCCTTTACCTCCCTGCTATCTTTGGTGGGTTGAAGATAGGGTCTAAGAAAATCAATAAAGGCTTTTGCAATTTCTTCCTCACCTCTAGGAAGTTCCAACAAAATCATACACTCGTCATCACCCAAATCCTGACAAATAGTAAAGAGGTCGTGTCCCTCGTCATGTATTACTAACTTCAAACCCCCCTCACTAACGCTTTGTAGCTTTTCAAAGCCTTTAACATTACTTTCGTGTAGCAAAGCTCTATTAGCGTCAAGTTCAATACCACCTTCAATATCTTCTTTTTTAATATCCATGAACTCACCCACACTTGGTGCTGGTACAGTTAAGAGTTCGTAAACAGTTGTCCAACTACCATCTAATTTCTGCACCTCATAGTTTTTCCAATGTTCTAGTTCTTTCTTATCCATTATTTTGTTCCTTTCTTAAAATTATTACTACCCCTACTATCTTTGGTGGGTCGGATTAATAATTCTTTTAGTTGCTTAATCTTTGTTATATCTATTGGCTCATAAACCCTTATTTGCCAACTTTCCCTGTGATAGTTATTCTTATCCGGGTTTATTAGTGGGTTGTAGTAAACCTCAAAAATATCTTTCCCATAATATCGTGCTTCTTCCAGTGTTGTAGCCAAATAAACACAATCAGATATATTGGGGTATTCTTCTGTTGCCCTTTTGTATATTCCATTTCTAAGAAATTCTTTTGGGTTATTTGTTCCGTGATACCATGTAACTCTTACCTTACTTGTTAGTTCTTTTATAAGCTCTGCTTTATCCATTTTTACCCCCTCAATACTTCCTATACCGACGCCGGAATGTTCAGCATCTTTAATTACAGTGGTACCTTCAAACTTTAAACCGAACTTTTCTTTAAATTCTTTTTTTAATTCTGTTAAGTCTTTATTCATATATCAAACCTCTCAAGATTAAACTTCGGACAATCTATGTAATTAAAAACCCACATTTTCTGCATTTTCTTTTACCGCCTAACTTTCTATGATTCTTGCAAGGCTCATTATTTTCCATCTTTATTTTTGCATAAAGCATCTATATAGCAAGTGCTACTGCAGTATTCTCCTGGTAAAACACTTGACTTATGTACAATTTCAACCTCTTTCTCTTTTAGGCAGTGGCTACACACAATCTTTTTACCTTTCATAACAAACTTTCATGGTACACAAAATATTTACCTTTTAATTGTCTACCATTTCTATAGTTTTTGACAGTAATACTTGGTGCAAGTTCGGGATGATCCTCTTGTATCTTTTGTCTTGTACGTCTTATAGTTTCAAAGTTCACCTTCGAGTTCATAAAAGCGTCTTTTGTGATAAACTCATAAGTACCAAACAAAGCGTCACTTTTAGCGTTTATTAACCTTTGCATTTTCAATACATCCCAAATTAAAAGTTTATCGCTGTTTCTTAATTCTGGTTTTCTTTTTAGGAGATCAAATACGGTATCATAAAGTTTGTTTTTCATCTTTATTTTCTCCTAAAACATCATCAAAGTTATTATCTCCCAACGCCCCGTCTAGTTCGTCAACTAAAGTTTTAGTAACCTTATCTGCCCTCTCTTTCATCTGTTTATTGATTTCCATTAACTGTTCTTTAGTTATATTAGTAAAGCTTTCTAGTTTAAACATTCTTTTGGCTATATCCTTTGCCCTTTCGCCCTCAAACCCAGCATGGCTTGCTATCATAAAATAAGCTCTTGATAACGCTTTACCAGCAGGCGTTCCAGTGTATTTCTGGGCATCGATCTGCCCCTCAGGCATATTATTGAGGGTTATGGGGCTATCAACTACTCTTTCACTTCCTTCTTCGATTTCGGGGCTAAATTGAGTGCCATAACCGCATAAGGCTAATGCCCTGCCTACAGCACCGGTTTCAGCCTTTTCCATGTAGTCAAAAAATCCCTTAATATCCTCACTTTTATGCGCTGTTGCTATAATTCTACCTGTCTGATCTTTAATTGTAGCTTTAGCGGTAGCTTTATCCTCAGTTTGTGTTATAGCTGTTTCTATTGCCCAATCAAAATGATCTTCACGAAACCATACTAAACGCCAGGCAACTGGTAAATAGGGTTTGCCCTTGATATTTTCTAAGTGTTCACTTGGATTAAATTTTTGTTTTTCCATATTTTCCTTTAATGGCGGGGTTATGGATTGAGGTTCATAACCCCACCCCTCAACCAATTATTTCCTCAATCATCTACTATCGTGTACCAACAAATTTATACGATCCCAGTAAAGTTGTTTTTGCTTTTTAGATAGTTTTATAAGAACTTTCTCTATATCAAAAACATTGCCGGATACTCTCCTTGTATACTTACTTCTAGGCTTAATAAATCTTGACCAGTTCATTTTACCCTTTCTAAAAACAATTCCAGCAAAGGATTATTTTTTGTAAATTTGGCCATATTGGCACTTACTCTTACTATATATATGGGATTAACTTTGTTTTTACTTAGCATTTCTACCTTTTCTTAACTAACTACTGTGCTAATGATAGTACTTAGTTGGTACTATGTCAATAGGTAATATTGACTATAGCTAAGAGTAGTGTATTATATACTTATGCCTGAAAGTATAACAAGCATATTAGAAGAAAAGGAAAGTATAGACACATTAGCACTGGAATTATTTTGTCAGTATTGCAAAAAACCAATTAACGCAGGGTTTGATGCATACACACAAAGTTTTTCAAAAACCAAAAATGGAGTAACTGCGTGGCATTACCAGTGTTATGAAAGAGACCACACTGAAATAATAACAATGAGTAATAAGACAAAAATGGAGCTTTGCAAGTATTTAGTTTATTTAAGGGAACAGGGAAGAAAAGAATCTTTTATAGAGAAGGCGTTAAATGCCTGTGGATATAAATAATGGACAGTGAAACTTTTTTAATACTTGGAGAAACAATAGGGCTTGCTATGATAATACTTGGTATAGAAAAGGTTTTTAGACAATTTACTCACAAAAAAGGGACTAATGGTACTTGTAAACATTTAGATGTTGATTCAGAATTATGCATAGATGCTACAAACAATAAGAAATTTTATACAAATACTTGTAAAGCCTGTGGAGAAAAAACAATTTTCTATCCACTTAGAAACAAAATCCAGCAAAAAGTTTACAGCTAATAGGTTTTACCGGAAAGATTTAGGCATTGAGTTTAAATCTTCAATGGAAGCTAACCTTTACCGATTTTACACACAGTTTTATAAGGGTATAATAATAGATTACGAGCCTGAAATATTTTACTTTCCGCCAAAAGATTATCTGGAAAGTCAGACCCATTTTAATAAAACTGATCCGACAAACATACTCAACATTAAATGTTATGTTCCTGATTTTAGGATCGCTCTCTATGGTCGTACATGGTATATTGAAGCTAAAGGTAAGATGGATTTTGCCTCATCTGAAAAAATTAGACTTTTCAAGAAATACTACAAAGGGATAAATATATACATTATTGACTGGAGTGATTATAACTATATTAGAAATATCTACTCACATAAAATAAAAGGCTGGGAATAATTACGGGAAGCTAAATAGCTTCCCGTATAGTAGTATACATACAATAGTAGTATGTATAAGTTAAGGAAAGAGGTGCCAGATATCACTGCCCTGGCCATTTATTATTATATCAAATTTTAAATAACTTTTCCCTAATCTCTTTTTTGTATATTTCATTTTTTTGTCTTTGTTCCTCTGTTATTTCTCTAAACCTATCTGTGAGCAGCAAAGACAAATTAACCATATTGATACGTTCGTAACTAACAACATGCGCTATAGATATTCCAAAATTCTTAAAATGTATCAACTTGGTGGCACCATCTAAACTGGCCTTCTTGAAAGCTAAAAACTGCTCACCGTTTAAAATAAACGGATCTCCTTTACTCATTACCAACTCCCATTGTTCGTCTTTATAATTGTGTGGCATCAATACCTCTTGTTCTGATATCAACGTTTAAACCCCCTCTCGCTTTTGAAATTATTTTAATAGCGTTATAAAATAAACCTTTTGTAGATGCAACGCTGTTTCTCCAAAATTGATCTTTAGATGTAATATCAATTAACCTTTTTATTTTCTCTTTGTCCTTAAACTTCCGCAACAATAGATTTGCGTACTGTCTGTTTACTTTTTCCGAATCATCCAGCATCGGGAGTTGCAACTTCTCTTTTAAATAACTAATAATAAAATTAATGTCTTCGTTCCCATAACGCACTTGTGTATCTTCTTTAGAAGATATCCTTATATGTGTATCCTTTATATGTGTATCCTTAGAGTGCACGTCAGTCACTAGGGGTGGTGACTGTGTGTCACTACTGTGGTGACTGTGTGTCACTAGGGGTGGTGACTGTGTGTCACTAGGGGTATACTCAGACCAATGTTTTTTATCTACTAAAAGGTACGTATTATTTATAAAACCCCTCTCTTTAGTTTTGTTTTGTACAATCTTTATAATATTAAACTTTTCAAGAATTGTTACCGCTCTTATAACACTCCTGCGAGATATATTATGTTCAAAGGCTATTGTTGCATAACTTGGAAAACACGATTGATTGTTGTCAGCGTGTCTGCATAGAGATAGGTAAACAGCGGTAGCAAAAGCACCGCATTTTCTAGCGTAACCGTTTAGGTACGCATCGTCAATCACAAATTTTTCTTTGTGTCTTAAATCTCTTACATCAAACTCTTGCATGGGCAGTTTCCTTTCAAATTAAAAACAAAAATCCGCAGGCAAAAAAAGTTTGGACACCGTAGTGCCTGCGGGTTCCTATTTTTAATTTTTTGGTTAGATGTACCACGATGTCCTGCATAGTATTATTAAGGGTATAGTAAAAATTCTGAAAGTCAAGAATGAAAATACCCCTCTGCGGGGTAAAACCGCACAAAGGGGTATTATATAATGCGACTATATTATTTTATCGCAAGTCTGCCAGCATTGTCCAAATTGTGATAATTTTTGGCATATTCGCAGATTGAAGTTCTTATTCCCTGATTATAGACACACAGGGCTTCATTTAAATTCATCTCGTTTAAATGATCTTCAAGCCACGCAGTTACAATCTCTACACTTTCCTCAAAGTTGGCAAAACAAAAATCATCAAGTGCGGAAAATCCGAACTCATTGCTCATTCCAACTTTATTACAATCAACATGATGTCCTGTCCCATCCCCCTCAGCGTTATTAGAACTCTCAAGGATTCTAATTCCTGCAAGTATCTTGTAATATCCGGAGTTTATCATTACCTCTTTTTTTTCATCTTCAGTTAAGATTGTTCTATTTACAACCTCTCCTGTAGATATTACTGGTATGATTATTTCTCTTGGTTCTCTGCCTACTACTTCAACTCTAGGCATCTCTACCTTTAAAGAGTAGAAATTAAGATCGTGTCTGTCCCACCAGTTGTCAAGCGCCTGTAAGGCATTGACTCCCATTGAAGTAATGACCAGTATCCCCGAAACCGCTACGCTCATTACTATCACGAACTTTTGCCTTGTATTAAAGGCTACCCCGGTAAGCTTAAATCTCTGTATATTCATGTTTATCACCTACTTCCCCTTTAACTATATACTACTAATAGTTAGTATATACTATGGTTGAATAGTTGTCAAGTTGTGTTATAGGTTATTGACTATATCATAAGTTAGTGATATATTTTGAATGTCCCTAGATTGGAAAGTTTTTAAAATATATACGTTTCTGATCTTAGGGCCAAAAGCCAATGAGAGTTTGCAAAAAACATAAAATTGCATATCACATGAATTACAAAGATTCTATCGAGATGCAAAATGTTAGAAAGCTTCGGCAGGTTTATACTTGTAGTAAGTGTAATTATTTAGTGGTGGAGGTATTAAATGTTTAAGTTTTTAGAGGAAGTATTGCAACTGATGCTGTTTCCATTTTTCATGGCAGTGGCACTATTTGTTGTGGGAATAAATTTTATTATAGATAAAACTAGAAGTCATGCCAAAAGTGTATAGAGTGACAGATTTAAAGAAAAGACAGTCAGTTATTATTTCTGATATGTTTAAAAGCAACGATGACTATATTTTTATTGGAAATGAGACGCAGAGCAATAAGTCGTACGTTATAGTAAGACCGGCATTTCTGATAAGAATATTAAAATCCGTAGGACTTGAAAATGACGCTAATTTTATTACAGATACGGTGGCGTTAGTTAAGAAGAAGGTATCAGAAAAGTATAAGGAGATAAGGAGAAAAGGGTGATTAAATTTACATACAAACATATAACCAGAATAATAGAACTTATTGAAAGTGAGATTGAGAGGGTTGAAAACAGAAAGGCAAAACTTCCTGTTAATAATTTTGCTCTTGGTTCTGTAGATTCATATAAGGCAGTGGATACCGGAGAGAGTTTTTATGATGAGGATAAAAAAAGGTATGATAAAGAATTGGAGTTTTTAATGGATATAAGAGACGGTTTTCAAAAAGAACTTGAAAAAATGGACTTTACGTTTAATGTTGGCGGGAAAGATAATCAAGAGAAATACGATATTAAGTTACAGGATTTAAACAGGAAACAGTGAACACCATAACTTATGATCAAATAAAAGAAAAAAGACTTATTGTCCCACTTACAGAATTAATTGAGTGGGAGAAAAACTACAAGTTTATAACAACTGAAGATTTTGAACAGTTAAAAAGAGATGTAGAAAACGAGGACTTTAGACCTTTAATTGTCACTCCGGTTGATGATGGGAAGTTAATGATAATTGGTGGTAATCAAAGGTTTAAAGCAAAGATCGCAAGTTCTTCTGCCGAAAAAGAAGCATGGGTTTCAGTAGTTGATTTCAGGTTTGAAAATGATAAGTGGATTCCTTATACAAACGGAGTGAGAGAAAAACACTTGCAGTTTAATACAAAGGAAGATGGATATTTGCATTACGCATTAAAAGATAATGAAGAACGTGGACAAAAAGATGAGTTAAAACTGCAGGAACTTGCTTATGAATCCACATTAAATTTAGAAGAGTACAAAGTTAATACTGAAACTGTTAATTTAAAGGCTTTAGTTGAGCAAGTTTCACCACAAGAGAAAGACAAAAAAGAAGAACCAAACGATATTGAGGTAACCTGTCCTAATTGTGGGACAACATTTATAGCGTGAACAATAAAAAGATAATAACGTTAAATGTTGATGAGGTTAAAAAGAAAGTTAGGGATTATATAGAGAACACCTGTGGAGATAAGTATAACCAGGATTTAAAAGAACAGTTTATTAAAAACTTTTTGAAAAGATTTTATGGTATATGAACCGCAAATCACTTTTAATTTGCCCAACTTGTCTGGAAAGAACAGGAAAGAAAGAGGTGCTTGGAGAATTAGATAACAAGGGAAATTTGATAGTATTAAGATATGGTTCCGATAAAAGGCGTGCTACAAAAATTGTAAGTCCCATAATGCTTGTACTGTGTGGAAACTGTAATGAAGTGGTGTTTTATAGAAAAAGAAAATGAAATCTGAAGACTGGATTTATTTATTAGTAATGACGGCGCTTTTAGTATTTGGGTTAATAGTTATTATTGCCCAAACTTAATATGGAAAAAATTGTGCTAATTACCGGAATACATGGATTCTTAGCAAAACATTTAGCAGTAACATTAAGAAGTATGGGTTATGGTATTGCAACAATAGAAAGAGATATTCTAGGAAATCCGGTGCATTTAAAAGATACTTTGGAAAACTTAGATATACATTATATTTTTCACTTGGCAAGTTATGGTAACCATTCAACTCAAAAAGATGAGGATGAAACCATTGCAACAAATATTTTAAAAACATGGTTTTTACTTGATGCAACAAAAGACCATAACTATAAAGCATTTATAAATGTCAGCTCATCAAGTGTGTATGGTGTTAAAGATATACCAATGAGTGAGAATGATTGCCTTGAAACCACAAGTTTATATGGAAGTACAAAAGTTGCTGGAGAACTTTTAGCAAGGTACCAAGCCGTATCAAAAGATAAACCCATTATTAATGTAAGGCCGTTTAGTGTTTATGGAATGGGTGAAGCAGAATTTAGGTTTATCCCCGTAGTTATAAGGGCAATAAAGGAACAGACTGAATTTGATCTTGATCCTGAAGTTAACCATGACTGGGTGTTTGTAACGGATGTTATACAAGGTTTTATTACTATCGCTAAAAACGCTAAAAGATTAAAAGGACAAGCAGTTAACATTGGAACAGGAGTACAAACAAAAAACAAGGAAATTGTATCAAAACTCGAAAATATATTACAAAAACAAGCTAGATATAATTTGGTTGAGAGTATGAGGGAATATGAACCGCATGATTGGGTAGCTGATATTGATTTAATAAAAAGCTTAGGTTGGACTCCTAAAGTTGATTTATATACAGGATTGCAGGAAACTGTTAAATACTATCATGGTATATGAAAGTAAGTTGTACTTTCTGTATAAGATACAGATGAAGGTATATAGAGAGATAATTTATTGGTTATGGAAAAGAACTTATCCATTACCCAATACTATGGAACTGTACTTAAATAAAAGATTTGACACTCATACAGATAGATCAGCTCTTGGTGTAAATCCCGCAGACATGTTCTTAACTGCTGGCAGAACTTTGGATAATGAAAAATATCGTAAGTTTGAAGAAGAAATGAGAAAGTTTGATAAAAAATAAAGATTTAAAAAGAAAAATAATTGATTTAAGTTATAACCATAAACTCTCTCATATTGGCAGTTGTCTTACTGCAGTAGACATTATTAAGGATATTTATGATAAAAAGAAACAAGACGAGAAATTTATTCTATCAAACGGACACGCAGGAATAGCTCTTTATGTCGTACTGGAGAACTACTGGAAAGAAAACGGAAGAAATATCGATGCCCAATATATGCTGGAAACACAAGGAATTCACCCTGATAAAACACAGGCTAATGAGTACATAGATTGCTCAACAGGAAGTCTTGGTAACGGAATTGGTATTGCCGTTGGTATGGCATTGGCTGATAGACCAAAAAATGTCTGGTGCATGATTTCAGATGGGGAACTTGGGGAAGGTAGTGTACACGAAGCACTAAGAGTTGCTGATGAACAAAAACTTACAAACTTAAATGTTTATGTAAATTGGAACGGTTGGGCAGGATATAGAAATACGGATAAATATTATTGTCCTATTTCAAGTTATGTAAATATTTATGAGACTAGAACTGATGTAAACTATCTTCCTTTTCTTGAAGGGTTAGAAGGACATTATCGTGTACTAAGTGAAGATGATTATAAAATTGCTATGGAAATATTAAAATGACCCCTATAGAAAGACTACAAAACTATAAGATACATGACTCAATGCGTGGATATTTTGGTTATGAACTTTATAAAAAGATGATGGTTAATAATGATATTTGGATTATAACTGCCGATCTTGGCTATGGAATGTTTGATCCACACAAAGAAGATTTTTCTGATAGGTTTATTAACGTCGGCGCAGCAGAACAAACAACCATGAATATAGCAATAGGCTTAGCATTATCTGGTAAAATTCCATTTGTTTATTCTATAACACCGTTTCTACTTTGGAGAGCAGCAGAACAAATCAGACTTTATGTAGACCATGAGAATATTCCTGTAAAACTAATAGGAAGTGGTAGGGACGATGATTATAAACATGATGGATTTAGTCATAATGCGGAAGATGCACAAAAAATATTAACTGTTTTTGATAACATTATAGAATACTGGCCTGAAGACAAAGTGGAGATGGCAAGAGTTATAAATGAAATGACAGAAAATCTAAGACCTAGTTTTTTGAGTTTGAAAAGATGAGAACCCATCAAATAATTCATTTTGTGGGCAACCAAAAAAGAACTTTATTTGATATTGTTGGAGTGAAGGATAATGAGTTTACACAACTTAAACTTGCTGATGGGAGAAAGGTTTTAATAAATAAGCAAAATGTACTTATGATAGAAGTTTTTAGTCACAATGATAAAATAGCAATGAAAACATGGGGAGAGATGTTTAGAATTTATAGTGCTAATGAGGATAATAATAAATAATTGAGAGTGTGGGATAAATATGATCCAAACCAAACCTATCATGTTATTCGTAAAGAGAACCATAACATAGGGCAGACAAAAGTTCATACCGGAACTGTTTTATCCCACACTTTTAGAAATTTATGAAATCAATTAGTACGCATGATACTTATGAAGCTAGTTTTTATCTACTTTACGGCGGTAAACTTGAAAAGGTAAGAAAGATTAGACTAAATGAGAACAGAGCAAAGAAGAAAGGGTTTATTGACCAGTGGATAATAACGGTAGATAATATACCCGAATGGTTAATTGATACCTGGAGAACTCGTAATGCTTATGGGAACATTACAATGTTTGTAGATGTCCGCAATAAGTTGAAACGAGATATAAAACGTGAATTCACAGCCTGATGTTATTGCCCCCGCTCAAAAAAAATTAACTAAAAAACAGAGAAAGTGGATAAAGGTATATAGGCAAACATTAAATGCAACTGAAGCAGCCATGCAAGCTTATGATTGTAAGAACAGAGATGTTGCTAAACAAATAGGGTCTGAGAACATTGCCAAACTTGACTGGTTTGACTTATTAAACTATTCAGGGCTGGATGATGAAACATTAGTGAAAGCGAATGTAGAAGGTTTAAAAGCTACACGACCAGTTCTTGATCCTACAACTAATACTTTACAGGCTGTAGCTGATTATAGTGTAAGACACAAATATTTAGAAACAGCATTAAAATTAAAAAACAAGTTACAAGATACGCAAAAAGTAGAACTTACCGGTAAAGACGGCGAACCATTAAAATTAGAAATGTTACTTGGCATAGGATTTCTCAATAAACCTGACAATGACCAGAACAATCCAGTTTCCTGATCCTAAAAGAATGATGCCCCATCAACAAGAGGTATTGTGGCTTGATGCGCATAGATTTAAGGTTTTAATCTGGCATCGTAGAGCGAGAAAAACTACAACAGCTATAAATGAACTTGTTAAACAGGCTCATGTAACACCCGGCCCCTATTGGCATTTGTTCCCAACATATAGAGAAGCAAAGGATGCGGTATGGCGTGATCCCAGGATGCTTTTTAGCATAATACCGGAAGAACTTATTGCAAAAAAAAATGAATCAGAGCTTATAGTTTACTTTAAAAACGGGGCATATATACAACTAATAGGTACTGATAGTCCCGATAGGTTAAGAGGTGCAGGGCCACTTGGATGTGTATTTGACGAATATGACACAATGCACGATGATGCATGGCCAGTTGTAGAACCTATATTGCGTGCTAACGGCGGATGGGCATGGTTTGTGGGTACTCCAAAGGGTAAAACTAAGCTATTTGAAGCATATCAACGTGGGCAGATGGAAAACAAGGAGTGGAAATCATGGCTTCTAAAGGCATCGTTGTCAGGTATTATTCCACAATCCCAGCTTGACGAGTCAAGAAAAACAATGCCGCAATCCCTTTATAATCAGGAGTGGGAATGTGAGTTTTTAGAAGGCGAAGGATCGGTATTTAGAAACGTCAGGGAAGTATGTACCGCAGTACCACAGCCAGTTAAACCTAGCCATTACTATGTTATGGGTGTTGATCTTGCAAAAGTACAGGATTTTACAGTTATTACAATTTATGATAGGTCTGACAACCGTCAGGTTTTTCAGGATAGATTCCAAACTTTAGAGTGGCCTTTTCAAAAGAAAAAAATTATGGAAATATCCCGTCTTTATAACAGAGCATTAATCGTTTTAGATGCTACCGGCATTGGTGATCCTATAGCAGATGATTTACTTCGAGCCGGAATGCCCGTTGAACCATTTAAAATAACAAATGAGTCTAAGAAAGAACTTATCGAGAAACTGTCCATATGGATTGAACAAAAGAAGTTTGCAATGATAAACACAAAAGAAACTCTTTATGAGTTTGATAATTTTAGCTATGATATATCAAGCAGTGGTAGAATTACTTACGGTGCAAGAGAAGGATTTAATGATGATATTGTTATATCCCAAGCATTGTCGGTATGGGCATTACAACCTATACTGCCAAAGGAAGTAATAAAAGAACCAACTGTTATTCAAATTGAAAAGCAGAAACTTGTAAGAAGAATACAACAAGAGGAAGATGATTATAATGAATATCAATGAACTACAAGAAGTACAAAGCATTGTAAGTAAAACTTATACTCATGAGGAACTTCATGAGGCCTTAATGTTTATACAGGATTTGCTTGAAAGAAGTATGATTGATTTCTTCTTATTGGGGGACACTGCAAAAGCTATAGTTTCAACGGATCTTCCAAAGTTTAACATGGACAAAATTCATATAGGAGTTACAAAAAACCATTATAATACTCCAGGAAAATCAATACTTAACACACTTTTAGACGAATGGCATGTTCCCAAAGTTGAAACTGAGAGAGGGTTAAGTTTAGATTATAAGGGGCTTCCTATTGAGGTAGATATAATACAAAATGATTACTTCTTTTTTAGTAATCCTGATGTAAGATTTTATACAATAACAGAGTTTAGAGTACCAAATCCGATGAATGCCTATCTGTCATATTTAGAAAGGTTTAATGACGTTAAGTGAAATAATATCAGCAATTATTGTAATAGCACTTCTTATTGAAAGGCATTTGTACTCAAAGGAAATGAATAAACAGTTAATTGAGTTATCTAAGCTTGTGAAAGCTAAGGATTCTATTGAATATGCAACAGCTAAAAGTATAGTTGAACAGCTTGAAAAGTCTGACAACAATCAGAGTAAATTAGAGTTCGTGCCTTATGAGTCCATATCTGATGAAGAATTTTTTGATAATATTAAAAAGCAACTAAATCCAAATGCCTGACAGAAATAAATACATACCAACTCAATATATAGCAGATGAGGTTTCAAAATACTATTCGATGTTTGACAACCAAAGAAAAGGGTTTGAGAGGCGTTGGTTTGAAAATAACTTTTTTGACGATGGTTACCATTTTAGATATGTTTCAAGACAAACGGGTAAAATAATTGATCAATCTGAACTATCAAAAGAACTGCCGGTACGGTCAATTCCAAAAGCTAGCAGACAAATAAGGGGTGTTGCTAATCTACTTACAAGCATAGACCCCATTGCGGTAGTTTATCCAGAGAAGGTAACAAAGTATAACTACGCAAACCCCCAAGATTATATGAACGCTGTAAAAGTATCAAAAGAGCTGGCCAAAAAGTCCGGGCATTATATAATGGAAGAATTTAAAAAGCAGGAATTAAAGCAAAAACTTATTCAAATGCTAATCTTATCGGCCAAACACTACATTTCATTTTTAGAGGTATGGCCTGACCCTGTTGATGAAAAGATAAATACGGGAGTATTTGATGCTTTTGAGGTCTACTTATCAGCAAGTGTAACAGAAATTTATGATAGCCCGGCAATAATAAAAGCAGCTCCAGAGCTTATTGAAAAGATAAAAGCTAATGAACTTTTTGATTCAGCGGCAACGGAAAGAGTTATACCTGATAATAAGTTTGCGTCTAGTGAAACAAAACAGGCGTATATGGCAACAAGATTCAACGCAAGACAAGGACAGGAGTCAGCAGCAACATCAATATTAAAAGAAGCATTCATCAAAGAGTATTTAAATGATGAGAATTATGAAGAATGCAAAATGTTGTCTGAAAGAACAGGAGCTATGGAAGGGAAGAAAAAAGGCGATGTTCTTATTAGACATTGTTACGAAGCCAGTGGTGAAAAATTACTTGATGAATATGTAGATTTAGATGAATATCCTTTCATTGATTTCAGATACGAACCCGGCCCTGTTTACGGGACACCATTAATTGAGAGGTTTATACCACAAAACAAAAGTTTAGACATTGCAGCCTCTCGTGTTGAAAGATGGATGAATACGATGGTTGTTGGTACATGGCTTACTCGTGAAGGTGAGGATTTGCAAGTAACAAATATTTCCGGTGGTCAAAAAGTGTCTTTTAAACAAACACCCCCTGTGCAGGGACAAATTGCGTCATTGCCTCCCACAGTGTTTGATTTCATGGGACTTATGGAAAAACTTATTGAAGAACAGGGTGCGTCAACAACAGCATTAAATAAACTTCCGACAGGAGTTAAAAGCGGTGTTGCTATAGAATCTGTAAAAGCTACAGAATATGATAATTTAAGAATAGCAACAGATATGTTTAAGCTGACAACAAAAAGAATTGCGGAAAGAATGCTTGATGTTGTTGATAGGCATTTTCTAAACCCGCAGACTGTTTATTATCTTGAACAGGGAGAACCGCAATATTTTGATATTATAGGTCAACGTGGAGTTAATTTTAGAAAACAAAATAATATACCAGTAAGAGAAGATGTTGTCCCAATTAAAAAAGATTATTACGTTGATATTCAGATTGAATCGGGCATGGGTTATACAATGGAAGGTAAAAAAGAAACTGTACAACAGATAATTACATTTATGGTACAGCTTGCAGAAAAGGGGTTATTAACAACTGATGCTATAGCACTTGTTGTTAGAAAAGCGTTAGAAGCATATCAGTTTGGTTCCACAGAGGAATTTATGGATGCAATGAAGACAGGGGTACAATCAGCACCATTAACAGAAGATCAGATTACACAAATGAAAGTTGCTATGCTTGAAGCTATGAAAGATGCGGGAGTTGTTGGGCCTGATGCTGATCAGAAACTTGTTGATAGTACAAAAGTAGGAACTGTTGAGGCACTGCGTGATACTGGAATGTTAAATAAACCACAGGAGAACTTAGACAAAGAACCAAGTAAATCAATTTCATTTAAAGACCTTCCGCCAGAAGGAAAACAACAACTGGCAGCCCAAGCTGGCATTCAACTTGATCCGAATCAGATAAGGCATGATGAACTTGATAATAAAATTATAGATAATTCATTAAAAGGAGGTCAAAATGCCCCTAACCAAAACAGGTAAAAAAGTAATGCACGAGATGACAAGAGAGTATGGAGAAAGAAAAGGTAAAGAAATCTTCTATGCCAAAATGAACAAAGACCCCGAAATGACAAAAAAATGGCATATGAAATCAAAAGAGCATTCAAAAGAGGCTTTGGATATGGCTATGATGAAGATAAAGAAATAACTATGACATACAAAGATTTAAAAGAAGTAGCAAGAAGTTTAGTGATAGAGAAAGCTAGAAATCTTATGACACAACCTAATCAAAGTATGGGCAGTTCTCCCGAAGATTTAAATATAGAACTTGCAAGGGCGACATCAGGGAGATATCCAATACAGACAAAACAAGGTTCTAATACCAATTCTTTAATGCAGGGACTACAACTTATGGGGCTTGCAGGAACAGGAAGTAGAAATCCAGCAGTAACGGAAGCATATAATCGTATAAAATCCCGACAGGGAGACTCACAAGATAGAGAGTTACTAAACAAAGTGGCGATGGATGAATTAATTAAATCTGCACAGTTTACTGGTGGTGTAAGACAAGTTCCTAATATTGGTAAAGCATTATTAATGTTAAAATCAGGCCAAGCTATCTATGACTCGGCTTCAAAAATTGTAAAGACTAAGGATATTGCAGGAAATTATATCAATTTGGGGAGATTGGCTAAAAACATTGCTGAAACAGCATTTAAGTATAAGTAATTGACAGTAGTTAATTGATAACATAATATTTGTCTAACAGACAAAAGGGCTGTTCATAAGTAGATTTTAAGAGGCTACGCATTAAAGGCGTAGCTATTTTTGTTTATAGAACATTCCCAGTAAGGGAGATGTCTATCGAAAGAAGGTGAAAATAAAGTGAATGATTTAAACCAGGATGATTTAAGTAAGGCATTAGGAACTAACGATGATAATCAGGATAGCAGTCAAAATCAGTCAAGTACAGATGACAATAGTCAAAAAATTAAAGTTGGGGATGCAGAATATACGCAGGAAGAAATCAACTCTATGGTTGGGGTTGCAAAGCAGGTTTCAGAAACCGAAAAAAGATACAACACAAGGCTTGATAGAGTCTGGCCCGAATACGGAAGAAGCCAACAAAGAATAAAGGAATTGGAAACAGAACTCGAAAGTGCTAGAAAACCAAAAGTTGAAGTACCTGCGGATGAAGCACAACAGATAGAGGAAGCCAAAAGAGCTGCAAAAAAGTTAGGAATACTGACAAAAGATGATCTTACAGAGCTTGGGATAGTAACAAGAAACGATTTTGATAACTATTATAGGGTACAAAGAGAAACGGAAAGAATACTTGATGAAGCGGGCGATCTTGAAAAGGAAATAGATGGCAATGATGGAAGGCCGCCGTTTAAGAAAGAAGAAATACTTGAGTATATGCAGGAGACTGGGGTAAGAAACATGGAAGTAGCTTATAAGTTAAAGTACGAAACACAACTTGATGCTTGGAAAGACAGTAAACTTGGAAGTGCTAAAAAGGCGGGGATTAATACCATGCAATCACAAGGTTCGGGGTCAGGTAACAAAAAACCTGCCGATATTAAGATAACAAAGGACAATTTAAATGCTTTAGTACAGGAAGCACTAGAAGGAAAGATATAAATGATAACTTTGAAGGGAGGTGACTATTAAATGGCAGATGTTTCTTTAGCTAATGTATCTAATGCCCTGCAAAAGGTAATACTACCTTATATACAGGACAACTTTCCCAAACAGAAACCACTATTAGATCAATTAAAAAGAAATGCGGATGTTACCTTCTTTAATGATAACTTCTATGCTCCGGTTAGAACTGGTAGGCATGGGGGTATCACAAACTTGGCAACTGATGCGGGTTCTTTGGTAAGCAGCAATGCTTCAATTGGTCAGGCTTCTGTAGGGTATAAAGTTTTAACGGGTACTTTCAAGATCACCAAAGCAGTTTTGGATGCAACTAAAACCACGAAGGGTGCAGTGGAAAACCAACTGACCTTTCAAGCCAATTCTCTTATGGATGACTTTGCAAAGGATGTAAACCGTCAGCTGTATAGTGATGGCTTGGGTGTTGTAGGACAGGTTTTAGGTTCTGTTGGTGCAGGTACTGCATCTTTAACACAACCTGATTCCAGCCTTGATGATGGTAGAGGTACAGCCGAGAGATTTGGTTCTATAAACGGTGATATAGCAGTAAATAAATATATTCAAATTGGAAATATACTTGGTATAGGTACTGCTGCAGCTGATGTTGGAACTGTTACCTCTGTGGGTGGAACTTCTATTGTAATGACAGGCGCACCTGCAATCGTAGCCAATGACACTATATACAGACTTGATGGAGATGCCGCAGGAGCTGGTACTTCTGAAGTAGGTGGACTTATGGATGCGTTATCCATTCTCACCTCTGGAACTTATGCCGGAATTGCAAACAGCACTTTCGGATGGAGTCCGCAGCTTGGTACAAGTTCAGCAGCATTAACCCTTTCCGAAATGGAAAGCAACTACTTAGCCGGTCTTGAGTATGCGCAGTCTGGTGACAAATACGCAATCTTTGTCAACAAAACCTTGTATAAAAAGTATGGTGACATACTAACTTCTATGAGAAGAACCGTTGATACGAAGAAATTACTAGGCGGATGGAGTGGTTTAGCTTTTGAAGTAGGAGCAGGTGAAGTTGGGGTTTTCTTGGATTATGATGTTCCTGATGGAGAAGTCTATATCTTAAACTTGGACTCGTTTACCATATGTCAAATTTCTGACATGGGTTGGGCGGAAGACCCAAGTGGTGGAGCGTTGATAAGATCGAGAGGCACTTTACTTTACGAAGCTACTATGCACTGGTTTATGAACCTGTTGTGTAGAGCACCAGCTGCTAATGCAAGGTTGGTTCGAAAAACAGCCTGATGGTTTTACGTTGCTGTTTCCATAGCTGGATTAAAAAACAGCAACATTATAAGGATATGGGTATAAAGTGTGTTCAACTCACACAGTCCTTGCAATTATATGGAACTAATAGATAATCAAAAAAGGGATTATGACAAATATTATGTGAAAAAACCAAAAGAGTTTTCTCCTGAAAGAAATAGGGCAATTATTGACCAAACTATAAGGGAATATGAAGAAACATTAGAGAAAAGGAGAATGGAACAGCAGGAAAATCTTGCTGAGAGAATTGATGCGGCAGCAAGTTATATCATGTATTTAGAAAAGGGCGGGGGAAGCCCTGCCGAAAAGTATTTTGGAAAAAAAGAACTGGCAAGATTACAAGGGAGAAGGATATTACAAAAATATATAGATATTACGGGACTTGATAACAAACTGATTTCTTTTGAGGAGATTGATTATTAAATTTTGAAAGGTGGTGATTATTAATGCCTGGATTAAAAAAATACTTTCCTGATGTTAGGTTTGGTGCGAACAAGGTTACACCAGATGAAATTGACTGGAGAATTAGATACACAGTTACAAAGCCTTCGGCTGGTACAGCAGGTGTTGGAACACTGGCTGCTGGAACTGTTGCGGGTACTTTGGATTTACTTTCAACACAAAATGATTATCCCAGAAACTTGTTATATACAGTTGTAGGGCCGTCTGGTGGCGTTGGTGGTACATTTGCGGTTACGGGTACAGATCAGTTTGGGGTGTCAAAGACTGAAAGTTTAACTATCGCATCTGCTAATGCCGGTGGTACTGCCGCTGGAACACAGATTTTTGATACTGTTTCCACGATAACTTACAACCCTAATGGTGTGGATAACACATCTACAACTACAGTAGGTTATGCAATCGGTACGGCTTCTGGACTTGTGGGCAAGTTAGGGCTACCTGTAAAGATAAAAGCAGTTGGTGATGTAAAGCGACTTACATGGATTAAAAACGGAACTTACACACCTATACAAGCTGGTACTATCGGAACTTTGGTTGTGGATACTACAAATCATGCGTTTCGTGGTACAGCTGTAATGGCTGCGACTGATGAGTGGGTAGTTGAAATAAGACCAACATATAATTACGAGAATGATACAAATACAGTTTAAAGGTATTGATTATACTTTTAGTTATTGATACGATTAAACTACAAAGTGTCAACTCATGTTCTGTCATCCAGGGGGCAGAATGCCTTGTTTAATCGCCCTGGTGATTGAGCAAGGCATTCTGTTTTTATGCAGGGAATATTCTTTAACGATTTTAATAACGCCTATATACCAGAAATTCTAAAAGAATTGTATCGTGATAAAGTCTATGCAGAGTATATTGAAAGACATGGAAGAAAAGATTTAGAGATTATTGACTGTGGAGGAAACGTGGGACTTTTTACTTACTACGTATACCCCTATGCTAAAAGAATTTATACAATAGAACCTTCAAAACAGCATTTAGATGTATTAAATTACATGCTTGAGTTTAATAAAATGACCGATAAAGTAACTGTTATACCAAAAGCTTTAGCAAATGAAAACGGAAATCTAAAGTTTTATCATAATACAAACACCACAATGTTTTCATTAAAGGAGAATGTTAATAATAAACCTGATGAGATTGAAGAAGTTGAAGCAATTACTGTGGATACGTTATTTACTCAATATAATGTAAAGCATATTGATTTTCTAAAGCTTGATGTAGAAGGGTCGGAAAGTGAGATAATTGGTGGAAATGGATTTGAACAGGTTGCGGATAAGATAGATAGTCTTGTGGTCGAGTATCATGCTTGGAGTAATACAAACCCCAATCAACTTGTAAACACTTTGAGAGATTATGGGTTTGATGTTAAGAAAATACCAACTCAAGCGGTTTTGTTTGGAGCCAAAAGAAAATGATTGCTGATTACAAAAGTTATAAAATACATTGTTTCGATGACAGATTTGTTAAAGAGGTTTTAATTAATGAGGAGTATAGGTTTTCTAAAGAAGGTAAAACTATTATAGATATTGGTGCAAATGTTGGTACTTATAGTATATATGCTTATGATAATGCTGAAATAATCTATGCTATCGAGCCTTCTGAGATTGAGTATGGGTATCTGGTAAGAAATGTTGAGGTGAATAATTTAGGAAAGATTAAAACTTTTAATATAGCGTTGGGTAAAGAAAATGGCAGACAAAACCTTTATATAGCACATGGCAATGGCTCCGGTTCATTTTATGATGAAGGTAATGGTGCCTTTCAACCCGAATCGGTGGAAGTAAAGACATTAGCAACTTTTATGTTAGAAAATAACATCGAGTACGTTGATTTAATGAAAGTGGATGTGGAAAAAGCCGAAACAGATATATTCTCTGCAGATGACTTTAAAGAGGTGAGTAATAAGATAGCTTTTATATTTGGAGAGAAACACGGCAATGACAACCAGTTAGAAGATATATTATCAAAGCATAACTTTGATGTACAGTTTATTGCTAACCACTTTATAGCAAGAAAAGTCTGGGGAGTGGAATGAAACAACCAAGAGTTGCATTTACCATAGCCGATGAAAAGAATATGCCAATGGCTAAAAAACTTCTGAATAACATAAGAAAGTTCCACAGTGAAGAAGAACTGCCATTTATTATTATTGATGATGAAAAGATTAAAACTTACAACGATCCGACATTCTTTTATCGTGCGACCCCTCTTATTGCCAGTGAGTTAATAAAAGATTATGAACTTGTTTTGAAGTTAGATTGTGATCAACTGGTGTTCTCTGGTATTTCTCATATTTGGGAACATGATGATTATGATGTTGGTACTGTACTTAACATAAACAGAGTTGATCCCGCAAAGTTTGGTTATGTGACTACTTTTGTTATCGACCCGCAGGAATATTTTAATTGTGGACTTGTTGCAATGAAAAGCGAAAGATTTATAGATAAGTGGCTGGAACTTTGCTATTCAAAGTATTTTGATAGGCTACAATATAGAGAGCAGGATTTATTAAACGTACTCTGTTATTTTGGTGATTTTAAAGTTAAATGTTTCGATAGGTATGACGTGTTACACGATATATCATCATGGTGGGGACTTATTGCAAAGGGGGAAGGGATGAGAATGGAGAAGGTAACGGGCGGTGTGAAACTTTCAAAGGGTGTTGATAACTATCCTGACCGTGATGTTGATGTAAAGCTATATCATTTTGCAGGTGGTGGACACGAACCAAAGAACCACAGGATATTATTCAATGAAGAAATAATAAGTTATATAGACTGGTTACAATCAGATGATAACTCCAAGTAAAAAACTACGAATACTATTTAATACTAACGCTATATGGTCGCCAAGTGGCTATAGTCAGCAAGCAAGACAATTTATACCTCTTATTAGGCGTGAGGGTTATCCAACAGCAATTTCTAACTTCTATGGACAAGAGGGCGGGATATTTGAACTTGATGGAATTATGATGTATCCAAAGATTGCAAACCCGTGGGGAGAAGATGCGATGATAGAACACTCAAAACACTTTAACGCTGATGTTATCATCTCTTTGCAAGATGTATGGGTACTTAACATGGATGCGTTAAAAGCATTAAATCAAATGGGTAAGAAATGGATAACACTTTTACCTGTTGATCATGAACCTATACCCCCAGCTGTACTTGATAGGGTTAAAATGGCATATAGGGTTTTATCTATGTCGCCGTATGGATACAGAGAGTTAAAAAGAGTTGGTATTAACTCAACTTATATGCCACATACTGTTCCAACAGAGCATTTTAGAAAATACGATAGAGTGCAAATGCGTAAAGAACTGGGGCTTCCTGAAGATATATTTTTATTTGGAATGGTCGCCGCTAATAAAGATCATCCGCCACGAAAAGGATTTCAACACGTTTTAGATGCCTTTAACTTATTCCAAATAGAACATCCCAAATCCGGTATTTATTTTCATGTTAATGTAAAACAACAGGGGGGTTTTCAGATAGAGGAGTATGCTAAAAATCTGGGTTTTGCAGATAAACTGTATTCAACACCGCCTTACAAGCTTTTATATGATGTACCGCCCGAAGATATGGCCAAGATTTATTCAGCTTTTGATTGTTTACTAGCTCCTTCCACTAATGAGGGGTTTGGAATACCCGTAATTGAAGCACAAAGCTGTGAAGTTCCTGTTATAACGACGGACTGGACTTCCATGAGGGATTTGGTGATTGATGGTGAAACAGGTTTTAAGGTAAAAAATGGGTTTAAAAGGTTTGATCAACTAGGTTCTTATGTGCTGGAAGTTGACTATAAAGAATTATATGATCGTATGGAAGATGTTTTTGATACTGACAGGGATAAAATGGGGAAAGAAGGAAGAAGATTTATACTTGATAATTTTGACTTAAAGTTTGTGTTTGAAACTAAATGGAAACCGTTTTTAGAAATGCTTGAAAAAGAAATCTATTTAGACGATAATAAGAAGTAGTTTATAAAATTCGGCTTATCCAGGTAAAAGCTTTAAAAAATGGTTAATTCAGCAAGTCAATCTGAGTATAGACATATTATTGGTACAGCTGCTGGTACTACTGTTCTTCTTGATAGAAATGGCGGATTTGAACGAGTAATACTTAATAAAAACCAAACAGGAACCGTAACTTTTTATGATGTGGCCACTGCCGCCGGCAGTACCGCTGCTAATCTCATAACTGTTATGAATAATAATGTAGGATCAATTCCTACAGGTGTAGAACTGGGATGTAGAGTAAAATATGGTCTTGTAGCAGTAGTGGGTGGTACGACTGATTTTACAGTTGTTTTTAACTAAAAGGAGTACAAATTGTCTTCAAGTTATCCTGGGACTATACAATCAGTAACTGATTACGCAGGGACAGTAACTCTTGCTAATGCAGATCACGCAAATTGGCATGCTACAACATCAGATACTGTGGAAGCAATAGAGACTGTACTTGGTACAACTGCAGGAACTTCAGTATTAAAAAACTTTGCTGCAGGAGATTTTCCTGCAAGAATAAACTCGTCAAACGTATTACAGCAAGCACTGCAAGGGACTATAAATACTTCAACTTTAGGTACTCCAACAGTAATACTTGGCTCTGACGCAACAGGTGATTTACACTACAGGTCTGCAGGTGGGACTATGACAAGGCTTGGGGTTGGTAGTAATGGACAGTATTTGACAACAAATGGTACAACACCATCGTGGGGAAGTGTGAGTACAGATTATCAAAGTGGTACACAAATTTATGCCACTGACGGTGGTGCAAACGATACCTATGCCATTACTTTATCTCCTGTTCCTGGTTCTTTAACAACGGGGATGGTGGTACATTTTAAAGCAAATACAGTAAATACAGGTTCAGCAAGTTTAAATGTAAACTCTCTTGGCGAAAAGCCAATTTATAAAAGTCAGAATAAACTACTTGATACAGGAGATATAAAAGCGAACCAACTTACATCAGTTATATATGATGGTACAAACTTTCAGCTTTTAGGAATGTCTGGTAAAAGAATTGAAGCTGGTCGTGGCACGAGTGATGGTAGTGGCGATGTGTCTGTAACATTCACACAAGCGTTTTCTGCAGCACCTAATCTTGTTGTAATGGCTGCACCAGCTGGTGGCACACCTTGTTATGCAAACATTTCAGCAGCTATTACTACATCAGGAGTTTCAATAAGAACTTATGGTTCCGTTGGTGCTCTTTTAGGTACGGTGCCTGTTGAATGGATGGCATTTGGATATTAACTTATGGCAATAGAAGTAATAAAAGTAACAGATGGCACACAAACACCTATAGGTTTTGATCAGGTCGGCACTGTCTATGAACAGGTGATAAAACTTGATATAAGTGCAGATGGTGCGGCTTCAGCAATTTTATATGATGGCAAAGTACAGGGTGGAACAATAAATGCAGCAACGGTTGCTGGTGGTTCTATTGCTGTAACTGCGGGTACTGTAAATGTTACAGCTTTTGGTGCAGACATACCAGGTGGCACAATCGATTTAGTAACCCGTGTAGGAAATGTTGGAACATTGGAAGTGGGTACAATTTCAATTTTACCTAACATACCGGGAGGGACTTTAGGTCTTATTACAAGGGTAGGGAATCTCGGTACTGTAGAATCAGGTACTCTAACAAGTGTTGGTTCAGTAAGTGGTGTTGGTGGAACTGTAATGGTTGATATTGTGGCTGGTGATATCGTTGCTTCACTAGG
>C687J35021_10000044_pt1 | contig 88041 bp, 183 predicted proteins | sample RifCSPhighO2_12_FD_35021 | JGI IMG/M metagenome (IMG submission 35021) | reverse complement strand
TGGTTGTTTACTTCGATGGGTTTATTATCTGTCAGCAGCAGCTATCTGTACAATTGAATGTATTAATCGATTGGTAGAAGGTGATAGAGAAAAGAAATTTGTAAATAAGATGAGAAAAGGGTTGATAGTGGGATGTTAGTGTGCTTAACCCATAAAGGGTTTTAAAGGATGTGATAGGGAGGAAGGACATTGTCACTAATTCGATACACTCTTACAGTGATTAAAGTTATCCACAGGTTATCCACAGGTATGTACTATTTTAAGTAATAGCTTAGAGGTTGTGGATAAGTCTGTGGATAAGTATTCATAAGGCTTTGAAGGGTATTTAGAAGGCTAGCAGAGAGTGACTTGATAGATAGCCTGATATTGTCTATTATCCTATAGTACAGCGTTGTTTTAGATGCTTTAGAGTGTAGGGAGTGGGGTTGTATAGGGTATGTGAAAGGCCGCATAAAGCGGCCTGTTTTGTTGCTAATTGGTAGTAATTTTAACGTGGTACTCTTGCGGGTTATCGTCTCCGTACCACTTACCTACATAAGCCACTGTGTAATATTCAATATCCATGTGGTTTGCATGTCTTACAGCACACTCTAAAGCTTCAGCTTTGTTGTTTGCTGGGAATTGTGCATAAGCATAACCAATTGTACTACGTATTGAATACCGTTTCATTGGTTTAGGTTTAATGCACTATAAGTATTAATTCTATCATCCTCTAAAATGTCTTCAATGTCGCGGTCTGCTTGCCTCCAACGATATTCATCAACAGGGTACTTTAAACATGCCTCATCATACGTCCATCGTTCCAATTCATCACAAATCCACACCATTTCACCTTTAAACTCTTCCCAGTGATAAAAGATATAATATTCACACTCATCGTCATTTATAATTGACTTATATAAAACAACTGTTTTCATAGTACCTCCTACTTACTTAATGTACGTCAGTAATCTTGTGATGTTTAACGGAATGTTTTTGTTCTCCATATCATTAAGCGCTTTAAGTACCGACACCTCATCCTTAACTTCAAGACCTTGTTTAGTTGCCTGACCTAAACAATAGTGACACTTTAGAACAAAGGCATATTCTTTGGTAATGTTTTTAGGTAGCTTAGCGTTTGCCTCTACATTGTAAGTGTTCCAAGCTTTACGGAAATTAATTTGTTCTTTCATGTCTAAACACCCATATCATGATTAATGACCAGACACTCACCATAAGCTTCTGTAATGTCTTGAATTGCTGATTTAGCATCGATTGCCACTACTTGAAAGTCTTTAGAAGATTGGCCGTTGTCGAAGCTAACCCAAATGGTGAAAGTCTTATAAATCATGTCTGTTACTCCTCATCTGGAAGCGTTTTGCTTCTCAGTGATTAAAGAATAGCAAAGGATTGAAGGCATGTAAAGCTTTATTTTACTACTTAATCGACAATCTGATTCTTATGGCATGACAGCTCACCATAGCTGTATTTGATTTTAGCTTCACTACTTAGACTGCCACCCATTGCTTGCCATTCTTTAAAACCTATCTTTGTAGGCATATAGAATAGGTTGCCATCAATGTTTTGCCATTGCATGGCTAGAAGGGTGACAAAAACACCTTGTTCTTGTTGTATGTGGAAGTCGCCTTCAATACCTTTCAGTTTTACTGTTTGCATTATAAAACCTCAATTTCAGGAGGATTAATGTATGACCAATAAAGCGGTTTATTTAAAATCCTTTCGTTTGAGCTGACCCATGACACGCCATCTTTATGGCGTACACAATAGGCGATGCCGTACTCCCACACATTGTATGGTTTAGCTGCAACCATAACATCAACAGACTCACAACCATAGCTAAATAATTCGTCTGGTAGCTCTTTGTCTGTACTAATCCACATACTATGCCTTCCATTCTGTAATGATGATACCGCTTTCGTCAATCAGCTGTACTTTATAGAATCCGCCATTCTCACCCATCTTATGAGCAAAGGTTACTGATTCAATGGTGCGGTATTCTTGTTCTGTAGTGGCGTGTTCTTGAGTCATCAGTGTGTAAGTCATTTTCTTTTCTCTTCTGTGGTTTGCTTCTCAGTAGGACTATTATGGCAAAGCCCTTGATGTCAGTCAAGGGCTTTTTGAAAAGAATTTGAATTAGTTACAAACGTATCCAGTGTATGCCTTGCCAGTCGCCCGATTAATTGCCTCAACCTCACAATCGAGGTTGTAAGACTGAAACACAATACCACCACCATATTGCTTGTTATGGAAGCGCTTACCACCGATAGACTTGGCACGACCACAAGCAATAGCGTATTTGTCACTAATCCAAGCATCGCCGATAGCATCCAACTCTTCTTGAGTATTCAGAGTCAAGAAGTGGCAAACATAACGAGGATTGCCGTTGATGTCATTCTTGATGCGAGTGAAGCTGATAGTGTTGGTCATGGTGGTAATCTCCGATTACGTCTTTTACTTGGTTAGGTTTCTTGCTCTGTTGTGTCTAGTATAGCCTGTCAGGATATGGTGTCAAGCTTTTATTTTAGAATCCAACCACTTTTTACAGGTTTCAATATCTTCACACCAGCCAAACCATTCTGCACGTTCACCAAATCGGTTGACTTGGATACAAAATTTCTTGTGTTCGTTGTGCTGTTCAATCTTGAACATAAAATCGTCACCATGTGAGCCACAACCTTCAATAAAAATCATATCATCTCTCCAGTAGGCAACAGACCCATTTATTAGGTCACCAATTCGCCTTTCTTGTTTATCAGTCTACAGCATCCAGCTAGCTTGTCAACAGCTTTTGTTGATTTATTTTAGTAGCCTGCCCATGCTTTCAACTCTACAAGGCTAATGAATTGAGAGCGATGGAGTTCGCCACCTTCAATCGGGTCTTTGACTACAACAACCCACACGCCGTCTAGGTCTTCATAATAGCTAGTAAACCAGTCGTGATTGCTCGCCCACTCTGCTTGATTCTTGGTCATCTGTCTTACTCCGTTGTGCAGGTGTGTTTGCGTTTCGTTGGGTAATTATGGCACAGCTAGAATCGAAGTCAACCACTATTTTCAATTTATTTTATCGCCAATCTCTAACCAGCCTCTTACCCTGACAGCTAGCAGCTATCTTTGCATAAGCTTCAAAGCCGTATGGTGTTGTCACACCCTTTGTCATTGTACTGGCAGAGTGTACTTGAAGAGCTAGACGCTGTGCGAAGCTTAATTGCTTTTTCATGTTATACAATCTCCAAAACCATCATGAAGTTTTTATGCTTCCATTGACAATCATCGTAAAGCCTAACATCATCTGCAATCTTGTCCGCTTGACGTTTGGTGATCCGCATAATAACCCTTCCACTCAATTCATCAACGGCTTCTGCAATTGTAGAGTGTTCACTAGTGTGTACATATGTTGAGCCAGTGCGGATAACAGTTAGTTTGTACATGAGGATCACCTTTCAATTAATAATAAAACCATAAAGACTATGTTCCAACTTCCTACCTACCATCTTAGACACTGTTTTGTAGTATGTCAAGCCCTCATTTGTAGATATTTTCACAGGTATGTGATGAGTCATTAGGAAGAGCTTCAGAAGAGTCATTAGCCTATGTTCTGCTTTGTTTGTGTAAGCTCAGAATAGCAAAAAGCCCAAGACTATGCAAGGGCTTTTTGGGATTATTTATTCTTCATCCTCTTCAGAGTCACCGTTGTCGCTAGACAGTATTTCTTCTAGGATTGCTTCGGCCTTCTCTACCACTTTCACCATATCCTGGCCATACAGACCATTTTCAAAGCTAGTTGCACGGCAATCGGTGTTTTGATACTTACCCGAGTAGTCACCACACCAGATATTAAAGTAAGCCCCATTTACAGTGATCAGAATGTCCATGTCTTCGTTGGATGCTACGACCGAACCGTAGGTGAGGACTTCATGGATGCTGTTCATTTTCTGTATCCTTTTTAGGTTGCCTTTGCTTAATTGCTCTGGCTTGTTTCTAGTATAAGCCGCTAAAATTCTATGTCAAGAATTTATTTAGATGTGTTTATACACATTACCGCCTGTTTTTATCACTGCTTGTTCTTTACTGTCGAACCACTGTTTAGGAACGGAGTGGCAAGCTACTGGAATTCCGTGGTTGTCTGCATTATCAACATAAACATTCAACCACGCACCATTGTTTTGAATGGCCTTGACTTTTATCACGTTTACAGTCTTACCGTTAATATTAATCTTCATTTTCTGTATCCTTTTAGTGAGTGTTTTGCTTCTGTAGGTGTAAGTTTAGCAGGTTGAGTGGGGCTGTCAAGGGTTTATTTTAAAGCTAGCACAACCGAATGTGCCCTACCTCATACCCTAAACTACAGAAATAATTCCTAATGGCTTGTGTATTAACCATGCCGTGGTCGTCTACGAACTTAGGACAACGCTTGGCACAGACCACGTTGTTAAGAGTAATTTCTATATAGATCATTATTCAACCCTCTGTTTGTTTTCTATGTACAGATTCTAAGCCAGCTTCAACAGCCTGTCAACAATATTTTTAAATTCTTTTCACATAAAACACAACAACCCAACACCCAGCCCAATAGAGAATAGACAAGCATTAATCAGAGTGTGAGGGTTCATTGTTACTCTCCTTCCTTCAATTCATCACAATAAAGCATCTGTTTAGGCATTCCCTGCACTCGTTGGTGTGCTACTTCTGCAATACATTCTTCTTTTGTAGAGTATACAGCAGGTATTGTTTCATAGCAATGTCCATCGAGTAAACACATAACTAGTATCATGCCGTACATTTAATTTACCTTCTCAATGCCAAGGATAATTCCTGTCTTGTTAAAGACTTCGCTTGCAAACTTACTAGCAAGTGCTAGGGTTTCAAATTTGATCCTGCGACCATTAACTTGACATGCGAACATTTTGTAATCCTCTTTCTATTAAGGAGACTTGTTGCCTCCAATACTCATCAACGTATTGTTGATGTTTTAAGAATAACCGACAAGCTTGTGTTTGTACAACTGAATATTTCTATTAACTACTCTTGTTCGATAGATTCTTTATTTATCACCGACTGACTTCTATATCGGCATTCGGATATTGTGTGCAAGCAATCAAGTATTTAGAGACAAACTTTACCAATCCCTCATAGCTGCCCCAACCATTTGAAGGGTTTAAAGTCTTATAGTATTCTTCATTACAAACCAGCTCTAGTAAGCCTTCTTTTAATACTTCCGTCAGATGTTCTGCCTTTGTTGACTCAACTTTCTCTGGGTTCCAAAGGGCGTTATACAGACCTGCTTCACTTGCCATCTTAGCGAGATTATGGGTTATGTTCCAATCAAACACATAACCTTCTTCAGTTTTTAGGTAGACATCTAAGCTCATTTAAATCACCTTTCTATAAAGAAATTATTTAGTGGCAAACCACCGTTGAAGCAATCTTAGTTGATACCATTCACATTGTCAAGCATTTTGTTGGCGGGCTTCCATCAATTCTAAACACTCTGCCACTCTAGCACACCAGAACAGGAAGCGCTCTCCATCTTGTCTAATGAATGCTTTGTCTCTTTGTTTGCTGTACATCTTTAGTAGGCTGTTCATATTGTCTAACCCTTATCAAAGGAGTCTAAAAATCCAGCTAGATACGGTGCTGCTAAAACACTAAACAACAGTAGAGAACCAGACACAACTACGGCCATGCTGCCAATGTGTGCTAGGTATCCTGTAATCACAGCTAGGATTATAACACCAATAATCACTTGAACAAAACTATTTTTCATCTTTAAACCCCTCTCGTTGCCATGCTTTACAAACAAGATAGCAGAACAATCCTAGACATGCAAGCAAAAGAATTGATAAGACGCACCACATGATTTAAGCCTCTTAGTCTTTCAATGTGAACTCAGCACCATCCTTACAGTATACACGAATCCGCCCGACCTCTACAAATACTTTCTCAACACCTTTATTGTTAATACATACTGTATTGATCTGATTCAAGTCTTCAGGACTCACAGTGATAAACATCCAGAAAACACCCATAAAAGCACCAAGAGCCAGACCTAGAAAATAACCCATAATATTTCCCCTTATTCAGCACGTTCAGAATGAGCAATCCACAAACCTTTGCGAGACTTACGCAAACTCCGCAGGTTCTTATCCTCTTTTCGTTCTTGGCGCTTCTGCTGCTCGTAAGTGTAAGATTTAGTGTTCATGTTATGGTTCATGTTATGGTTCATGTTATGGTTCATGTTGTTAGCCTCAAATTTAATGTTAGTAGTGGTTTTCATTTTAGTTTCCATTCTTCTGGCGAAGTGAGTGCTTAAGTGAGTAGATTTCACAGATGTCAGTTGCATTTGAATTATAACTTACAGCCAACATAATTTCATTGAAGCTAAATTGAACTTGTGTACAGTTATTTTCAGCACAATATACAATCGCAGCTTTTGTTGCATTGTATATACTTTGTCCTGCTTCTGGTTTAAAACCCATTTCAATCTTCCTCGTCGTAGTTACCATTAATAACACTTTGAATCTTTTCAAGCTTACCTGCAATCTCTTCATCATATTTATAGCGCTTTTCCACTTGTTCGTCAATATGTTTTTCCATGCGTTCAAACAAATCTTCAATGTTAGTGAACTCAAAACCATTTACAACAATCTTTAAATCGACTGCCTCGGAATCAAAACCCTCTGACTCTACAAGTTTGTTAAACTGTTCTTTATCCGTACTAACACCACAGACAATAAACCAATTGAGTAGCGTGTCCTTGTCTTTATTCATATTAACTTTCATCTTATCTCTCCAGTGTCAATCAAGGTATGTTAGCTTTGCAATTCTGTATTTGAACTCAGTGTATCCCCAATCTAAAGCATCGTCAATACAATATTGTGCTTCTTCTTCCGATTTAAATAGATTCTGCTTTGTAGCTGTCCTACACAAGCGAGAAGCTAAATCGTCCATGTCTGTACACACTACCACATAAAACTGTTCCATGCTATACACCTTTTTAGTCTAGAAAGACGAGTTTTGCAATACAATATTGTTCTTCATCGCCATAAATTTCCTCAATATTCCTCTTGTCTTTTATGGCCAGATTCAGGTCAGTATAGTGGAAGGTTTCATTACTGGTCGTAGCACACAGACCCACATCATCAGGATTATCTTTGTTCTGCCGAACTAATACGTAAAGATTCATTTGTTTCTCCTCATATGTTTATTAGTGTTAGCAGGATTATAAGGCCAATTGTAGAACCTGTCAACAGGATTTTTACATCTTTTGCAAAGCTGTTTGTGTTTACAACCTCAACACCACCTACATTACGCTTGAATCCACTCTTAGTCAATGCTTTATCATATGTATTTAGGGTTTTATCGTCATACCCACCCTGACCCACAGGGTAGTCACTATCGTTCGTTTCTTGCCTCCCTAAAGCCTTACAAAGAGATTTGAACGCTCTCTCTCGTTTTTGGTCTAAGGCGTACAGAAGCTCTTCGTATTCCTCTAGGCTTACTTCCTCATTCTTATATGCTTTGTGTAAGGATAGCTCTTGTTGGTCTAGTTTGTCAAGCGAGCGCTGCTGTGGTGTGATCTGGTGTGCAATAGGGATAGGCTTTTTAGTTTTCTTTGGTGCTTCAGGCTCTGCAAATAGGGCAGTATTAGCCTGACCATTCTTTAAGAATAGCTCTGTACTTTCTTTAAGCCTGTTACCAATTTGTTCACCTGAATACTCAGCAGCACCATTCCAGCTTTGAATTAAGTAACTGCGACCAATTGAACCAGACATAAATCACCTCACCAACTGCTAAGAAATCCTACAGGCCAATTATCTGATAAGTAACCCATACTGTCAATACTCACAACATGATTAATTTTTGAGTTATCTTCTGACAGAATGTTAATCTCTACCTGTTCAGATAATAGCACATCGCACCTAATCATATCAGAAAGGATGTTGATTGTGTGCATTGAATTTGTAGTTACAATAATATTCCAACACTTTAACACATAATCTAATTCACTAACAAGCCACTCTTTATAGATCTTAGGGTGCTTGTCGTTCTCTGGACACTTTCTAGAAGTAGACTCAACGTAATGAACCCACTTACCACCTTTTAAGCCAGATACATTACTACCCCCACATTGGAAGTCTAAAGCAGAGACTTGTTCTCCAAGTAACACGATCACTTTCTTCATTTTCTCTCTCCAATTAAACAGAAGACGCCCTAAGAGTAATCCTAGAGCGTCTGTGTGTCAAGCTTTATTTTCATTATGATAAGTCGTTACTTTACTTTTAGTTGGCTTATTAGCCCTCACCACCAACTGAATATAGAACAATAGAGCAATAGAGCAAACATGTCAAGTCCCCTTATTGTGGGCGTGAGTGCCATTTAAACATTTCTGCTGTAACTTGGTATCCGTTTTCTTCACCACTGTCATCTAGCACGAGAATATCGTCATCCTCATCAACTTTGATAAATCCGTAATTTTTACCTACTGTAAAATCATAATCCGATCCCCTTTCAGAGAATGTGAGCAAGTCACCTTCTTTCCAGTTCTTCCAATCACTCATATCCTCAACTGGTGTTGCATTGATAAGCACAGCACTTACTAGTGCGAAGCCCTCATCCTCAAGAGCTTGAACAAGTGACACACGTTCTTCCTCTAGACTTTCTACGACACTATCAATCTCTTTGATACGATCCCGGCAATAGATTGGGTTGAAGTTTTCAGCTTCCATTGACGTGTTCTGCGCATTCAGCTTAGCTTTCTCTGCCTCCCACATATATTTAGTGACTTTATTTACCGGCGAACTGTCGTATCTCTCTCGTAAACAGTCGTCACATATCTCTGAAAGGTAAATACCTGTAAAGCTTGTACCCCTGTCTCTAAAAAACCTCAATTCGCCGTCATAGTCTTGCCAGATTGAATCTGTATTAATAGGCCACTCTTTCAACTCTTTAGCCAAAATTTCTACAAGTTTCATTCTACATCCTCCACCAAAAATTCATTCATATCTTCGTCAGTTAAGTCACAAGTTTCTAATGTATCAAGCTTATCCTTAACTTCCTCCCAAATACCGCTAAAGCTTCTGCAAGTGAAACCAAAACTATAATACTTGTCGTGGACTTTAATAACTTTGATATCAAAGATGTCACTAGGTACTCTATAAAATTCAGGTTTCATAATCTTCTCCTTAATTCCAATACTTACGTTGTTTTAGCAATTCTACCTGTTCTTTCTGTAGCTTGTAAAGTTCTTTTTGGTTGTGTCGTGAGTTCATGCTAGCACACAACACCCAGACGATAATCCACGGAAAGAATAGGATTGTTAGTACGAAATGTACGAAGTGACTAGTAGCTCGCATTTGTTTATCCTCTCATTTGTTTGGTATGTGCTTATTCTAGACAAAAGAAAAGGGATTGTCTAATAGAATCTTTCAATCCCCAGACAACCCCTCATAAATTTTAGCTATTTACCCATCATTTCTTCTAGTTGTTGTTGAGCCTTGTCAATTGTCTCCTTCAGTTCTTTAATCTTCTTGTCTTGTGCTTTCTTAGCAGACTCAGTCTCTAGGACTGGATAGGTTACAGATTTTACAACAGTCTCAAACTCCATGATGATTTCTTTAGCTGATGCATGTGGTGAACTATCCGAACACCACATTACATACTCTCCTACATACCCATTACCACTTACATTAACAAGATAATCTTCACCAAAGTTCAGGATTACATTTCCCCTAGCCCCAGACCAACTCATCCCGTGTTCAAACAACCATTTCTGTGCAGCTTCTGATTTCTCTTTAGTTCCTGTACGGATAAACCAAGGATTCTTTTTAAGATCGAATTGTGGCTTTTCTTCTACAAGCTTAAAAGCTTGATAAGACATCACAGTGTGTCCCGCATGAAGTAGACCATCTACAGCAAGAGATAAACCCTTTACATGTGTCACATAACCAATGTATCCAGTATTCATCACGTAGTTTCCTGCTGATTGCATTCTAATACACTCAACTTTATCACCTACTTTAAACATAATATTCTCCTTTAATTAGTCCACTTATTTGCAATTAGTTCTTTCTCTTTAATTCTGACAATCTCTTTTACAAGATTGTCAAACCTCACCAACTCTTCATTATTAAATTGTACTATATAATGAGCACAAGTCCAACCAACAGCAGACCCGTGCTGAAAATAAAGACTCTTTAGAGAACACGCTAGAGATAGGTTTTCTAGCATACTGTAAAGGTATTTATATTTAGATTGCTTGTTGTAGTGGATCATGTCACACCCTCTCTTTCAGTGCTTGTACAATATAATCTAAAGTAGCAGAGATTATAAGATCACCCTCAATAGAATACAAACACGCATAAAGTGTATCACCTTTTCCGGGGAATTTACGGATGTCTTTAATCACACAATTTTTGTAGTCACTCATTAGGTTTGTCCTCTCTTGTTACGAATTTGGTCGAGCGTAAAGGATTCAAACCTTTAACCTAGGGAGTAGAAATCCCTTGCGCTATCCAGTTGCGCCAACGCTCGATGATCTTGCTTTGTGTTAGTAACTCTGTTAGCCCTAATTCTACACCATCCTACCAACACGTCAAGCTTTATTTTAAATTCTTTTAGCTTCCTGTGCTGTAGCTGATTTCCTTTATACCACCATGATCAGCGATACACAAGCGGCAAGATGGGCAAGGAATTGCGTCTAGTGGTCGTCCATCAGCAGCAACCCGAGCCACTGTAATCTTAACACCTTTCCCCTTTGACAAGATACAGGCTCTAAGCTCTGCATGCATCATGCAACGAGCTTCATCGAATCCTGCTTTAATAGAATACTCTTTCTGTTTAGGGTGAGACTTCAGGTAATAGCAAGCACTTTCTGCAACAACACGACCTCTAGAATCTGTTATAACAGAATACACACGCTGTTGTCCTCGTTTATAAGGAAGTTTTCTAGCACAGCGCAATACGTACTCAAGCATTTACTTTTCCTCTAGAATCTTGTTTATAGTTTCAAGTTCACTTTCTGACACTGGAAAGGTAACTTTAATAATCTCCTTTAAAATTTCACGCATAGACTCAATATCGAGGTTATCTGCATCTACTTTATCCATCATTTTCTTGTGAAGTTTAACATGTTTATACCTATTAAAAACTTCACCACTCTTACACCATTTATCCCACTCTTCACTACGTTTAATTTCCATATTACTTTTCTCCGTACTTAGCTTTCAGTCGTGCAAGCTCTTTTAAATCTGCCTGCATTTGTATTTGATTCTCTAATATTTCTTTAGCAATACGCTCTGATTCTTTTTCTTCCCAAAAGGACAGTTTATCCTCTTCTTGTTCAATACGACAGTTATATTCATCGTCATTTTCCAACCGAGTTCCGCTAACATAATATTCACAATCCTCATACCCGCTCCACTCATAACTAATATTCAAATTACCCCAATCAGCGTATTGCTTTTTAATCTCTAGCATCTGAGAGATAATTTCATCTGGTGTCCCATTGGGCCATTCGCATTCCGCTTGAATGAAACGTTCTATGCGCTCATAGTTCACAACTGGTTTATCTTTAGACATCTTTATTCTCCTTCTTAAGTAAAGCTGATTGAGAAACATTAGAAATTAAATAACCCGAGATAATCAACGTAATCAAATACGAATAGTTATCTTCTGAAATCTTATCAAAACATAGAACACCTGTCAATATAATTATCATCGAACAGGAGAGGATGAATTTACGAGAAGCTAGTTTAGAGTTCATTTAGATTCCCTCGTAGAATACTTTCCACATATCCATGACTTTAAGTTCAAGACGGTAAAGTTTACTTAATACATCTGTCTCTTTCAATCCATAAATTTTAATATCACACCACTCGCCTTTATTATTTCCATGCACTAGAAAGATTGACGCTGATCTACTGTTTATATCTCCAATTGTAAAAGCATAGAAATCAATATTAATGAAGAGTTTATCATTACAGGCACATAATGGATACTCGGGGTAATCTGCGTCGACCCTCTTTTGATACTTCTGAGTTATGCCAAACTCATCTTTCTCTTCACCATAAAGCTTATAATTATTCTTGATAAGAAAGTCTTTCATATTAAATCTCCTCTTCAATAATTAACGCTACCTCTACAGCCCTCTGCCACAGTATATAGTCTTGCTGTATACGATGACAAGCATATTCTTCTAATTCATTCCCTTGTTTATCTTTACATTTGGTAAACATAGCAGCGTAATTAGGGTCAAGTTGTCTAGAAGAAATGAATTGTTCAAATAGTTGTTGTGAAGTCATTTTGTTTTATTCCGTTCTGCGATCATGGCATCTGCATACTCATAAGCGGATGTAGCTTGACACCTCAAAAGTGAGGTAGCGTCTGCATATTCATCTTGAGCCTCCCAGTATACAAGCATGAGTGCTGCCATAGCTTTAGCTGCAAAGTAGTCACGTAAAGTCATACCATCAAACTCTAAATGAACTTTATACTGCTCTCCATGCGGCAGTGTTATTGGAAATGCTGGGCCTCCGTTATCAATATCCATCACTTAACTCCTCTCTTGTTTATCAATGTCTGAAGCATACCACAAGCTTCTTTCTCTGTCAATGCATAAGACTCATAATTCTTATATGATGCTTTGTAATAAGAGGACAGAGAACCTGTGAGTTTGGTTATGGTCATTGGAGTTCAGAAAGCAATTTAGTATACCGTTCAATATCCCATTCAGCACATCGCTTATCACTCTCAGCCTCCTCAAGTTTTAGTTGGTATTTAATGCGTAAAGCTTTGGTACTCACATTTGCATTCTTGTCAACAGCATAACACACATAACTGCCTTTTTGGTGGCTGAGGTTATAAACTGTATCATAGTCCTCTGTTTGCCACTTTTCAATAAATTTTACATCGTTTACATTACAGACAAATTCTAGATCAACTTTACCAAGTTTAAGATATGTTGAATTTGAAGGTAGTCTATCCATCTGGATACCATCCCAATAAGTATCGACAAGCTCACCATTACGAACGATGGCTTGATTATCCATACACCAGTAAGCTGTGCCACCTCCACAGCTAGCACGATATTCTGTGTCGTTTTTGTAGTACCAACGAAACACGTCACCTTCCCGAATGGAAATACCTTCTTTCATTTTAATCCTCCTCAATCAATCCAGTGCGGTTTATTCCGCCCTGTCCACTCAACCTTCATCCTACGCTTCTCAGTTCGTGTTGTCCAGTCATTATACTTAGACTTAAGGTATAATTGATAGCTTTTGCAAGGGTCGAGCAGAGAAGCTAGCTTAAATTCGTCAGGCATACAGCGTACAAACTCTAATAGCTCTCCATCTTCAATCGAAACAGGATGCTTGCTTAGGCTCAGTAGGTGAATTGAAGACTTATGCACTTTCCCATATCGATGTGTGTATTCATCACAAAGCGCTTTTGTATGCTCTAAAAGCCAAGAGTAATTAGCTTTATTAGTACGGCACCAAATGTTAGCAGGATGGTTTTGGTGGGTAGGTTTCATTCCTACCTGATTACCGTCTAGGATATAATGAGCAGTTGACAAAATTTGAATTCCTTCACTTAGCATTTTCACCACATGGACATTAGCTAGGTTCTGTGCTGACTTGATTGGGCATTTATCAGATGCGAAGATGTTCATTTCTCTACTCCTTTAATCTCGGTGTGTGCAGCTATGATTACATTATGTTGTGAGGTTGTCAAGCTGTTTATTCCAAACTCTCACACTCTAGCACCTTCAGGAATATCACTGAGAGAATGAGGTAGAAGCCCACCCATTTCATCAATCAGCCAATCACAGCTCACTTCAAAACTAAATGCCTCTTTCAAGTGATGGTTGTTAATCAAGTCAAGTACATCTTGAACTTCTACACTATGATTTTCACAATACAGTTCACTATCAATATAAAGCCCTTCCCAATCACCATCAGATGATTTTACTAGTGTAACGTTTTTGTATGTGATCATTTATAAGCCTCCATTAGATAGCTAGCAATTTCAAAATAACTCTCACGTAATGCACCACTACCTGTCCAAGAATGTACACCAACAAATCTACCATTCCTTGTGTATTGATTAATACCATGAGTACGCCCTACATCAACACCAGTGATTTTAGCACCAGATTTACCGATGATTGTATAGAATGTTAGTTCATCTGTTTGGATTGTTTTCATTCCCCGCCCTCAAAAACTGTCTCGTAAAACTCTTTACCATCTAATGAGCCGACTTTGAGTTTTTCTGTTACCCAGTCAGTATTATCATGGAATCGCTGACCAGCACAGAATACGGCTTGATAAAGGTCACAACCAACCACCTGATAATTTTTGATACGAGTCTCTTTCTTGTCGATATGCACTTGATCAACAAATACATCGTAAATTTTCATCGTACTCCCTCCTATCTTAGTCTGTACTAGATGCACCTTATCACTAATCAACAAATGCATTCCTTCGTTGAGAGCTGCATTCAGTGCTTGAGATTTAGTATCACCCCCCCGAGCATCGTTTGTAAACACCATTTATGTAGATTGCGTAGATCATTTCACCATCTCCTCAAATTTAAGTTGTTCTTTCCCCCTCTATATCCTGTGGCCTCCCCCTCAGCATCTCTGAGGTTAGGGTGGAAACCACTGCTCTCTAGTAATAGAGCAAGAGGATACAGATTCAATCTCTTGGGCCTTTAGCTATGCCCTAGCACCATTCCCGTAGGTGCATTCCTTCATAGACTTAACCCTCTATGGCTCAGATACTACGACTATCATAGGCTAGTGTCAACCACTAGGAGAAAATAAATTCTCATTCATATCTAAGCGTGTCGGGCTTGCGTGTGTTGCCACAGTCGGAGGTCATCAGGGGACGATGTTGCCACCACTTACTCTTCATTAGAGTCATGAATCGCTTGCTTCACAGGAGATTGTTCGCTACAATTCCTCCACAACGACAAATTGACAGGTTTGCTTTAGGCTGCTAGCCAAGGGAACCATCGGAACGCCTATACCAAAAGGTAAGTGAGCTATTATACACCTAGAAATCTCAGAGTCAAGTGTTTCAATAGAAAAGATTTTAGAGAAGAACCTGTTGACAATGGGTGTAAAGCTGGTATGATAGGGCACATCGGAACAAAACAGAGGAGAGATGAGATGAAAGAAGGCACAAAGGTTAAAGTCACAGCTTGCTTCACAGGTCATGAATTTGACATTGGTGAGGTAGTCATGCGAAAATACCTAGAGGAAGAGCATTCAGAAATGTGTTTAGGTTTTGTTGATGATGAAGGCTCCTCTTGGTATATGTCACCAGAGGAATACGAAGGTTTGATCGACAGCAACAAAACTCCAGACCTTCCCGGCTATTATTGGGTTAGGATGTTCAATAGAAATAACTCACCAACTCTCATCCATCTGAATGATCAGTTTGTCGTGAGGGTGTTTGGAGATAGGAAGTGTTACTCTGAACACTATGATGTGGCTGAGTGGATTTCTAACGTACCTGTACCAAAATGAAAAACAAAGCGGGTCTATCTCGTAATCCAGTAGCCCACCACATGCACAAATCTTGTCGTCGATTATAGAGCCTTTTAGAAGGGACAATAGAAGGACGACAAGACCTACCTAGTATGGTAGCCCTAGATGACCTAGAAAACGCTTCTGAGGGGTCAGATACACAAGGGAAAGAGGCTATTGAATTGATGTTTGACAGTGGTTGTGGAGAGGGTGTAGAATCTAATCTTGAAACTAATGAATTGGAGGAATGAAAATGAGTGAAGCGCCTGACTCAAACAGTGTGGATTTTGGCTCTCTAGAAGAGGTACGTCAATATGCCATTGCTTTATCCGCTGAAATTGAGCGCTTACGAGAAGCACTGGAGAAAGCTGCAACCGCTATGTGGAATAGTGAGGCTAACATGGATAATGAAGCAGTATATATTGAAGAAATCCTAGCAGATTGTAAGGGGAGTTAAAATGGCTAATTTAGAAGGATGGAAACCAAAGCTTGAATGGAAGAAAGAGGGTAAGAACTTTCTTGTTTCAGTGACTAAACATATTGGGTATGATGGAGATAATAAGTGGTGTGTTTACCTTTACATCTACCCGAAGCACCCTGCATTCTCCCGGTTTAATCGAGATGGCGGCATGTGGGATCAACCTCACTTTGACTGTCATAGCTATGTAAGTTATTTTAATGCTCACATTGCTTTCAAAACAGGTGAGGTTTGTAGTTACCAGCTTGGGTGGGATTATGATCATGATGGTGATAGCTATTACACATCAATAGATTCTGTTGACGAAGCTGGAAGCATCTTCTATGATGCTCAGCAGTTGTTTGAACAAGCTGAGTCTTGGAATGAAGAATTGGAGGAATGAAATGAATTATCGTCAGGAGTGGGCAGAGGGTGGTATTGAAGCTGGTACGTTATTGGATGCTATTGAGGAACTTCAAAAAGAAGTTGAATTTCTAAAAGATCGACTAACCATCAGAGTAGCAGAACACATAGAGATTTTATCATTGTTGATAGAAACTGAGGTTGAAACTGAACGGTTTCGTGAAGTCTTAAAAGAGATTGTAGAATATCCATCAAATGATGCGATAGAAATGCGCAGAGTTGCCAAGTATAGTCTGGAGAACCCCAATGTCTAAATTCACTCCGTTTGACCTAGAAATCTGTATTGACAGCTATGTATTTGACATTACAATCACTTACCTGTATGTTCAGAAACCTATGGGGATGAGAGCAGATACACCAGAAGATGCTTTTGGTTACACTGAGCTTGAGTGGGTTTGTGGTCATGTTTATGAAGAGTATGAGGATGGTAGTGATCGAGAGTGGTTTGACCTAGAAGCTCAAGACCTTGCTGATGAGTATGCTGAATTGCTTGAAGAGAAGGTGATGGTTGAGCTGGAAGAAATGAAGAATGATTGTGAGTATTAATCTCAATAAAGAGACAACTAAATTTGGAGGTGTATCATTAGCTGCGTAGAAAAGATTAAACATGCTGTTGAACATTGTAAGTCTGAGAACAGCCTGCAAGTGTTCTATGATGACGGTAAAAATACGTTCTCTGGTTATTGCTTTAGCTGTGCTGCAAAAGGTCTTGAGGCATATATAGAAGACCCTTATAATGGTAAGCTACCAAAGCCACCTAAGCGAAAATCAGAGGATGAAATCAACGAAGAAATCCAAGAGATTCGTAACCTAAAAGCTCCTAAGTTTGTTCATCGGGGCATTAACCCTGAATACTTTGCTAAATCTGGTATTAAGCTGGCTTACAGCGAGTTTGATGGCGTAACACCTTTTACCTTTAACTTCCCTTATACACTTGAGGGTAAACTACTTGGCTATAAAGCCATCATGCTTGATAAGAAAGCAATGTGGTCTGTTGGTGATATCAAAGGTGCTGACCTATTCAATTGGGAGATTGCAAAGAAGAATGCTAATGGCCCTAAGCCTCGCCTATACATCACAGAAGGTGAGTGGGATTGTCGGGCACTAGAGCAGATGCTTGAGGCTCATGCAGAGAAGCGTAAAAGCTCTTACAACAAGTTCTCTGTGGTAAGTCTGCCTCATGGTGTGGGTAGTGCTGTTACTACTCTAGGACGTATGCGTAAGGAGATTAACAAATTCTTCACTGAAATTGTTCTTGTTTTTGATAACGATGAGGCTGGTAAGAAAGCTGTAAAAGATGTACAGAAGATTATGCCAGACGTTAAAGTGAACACTTACCCAACTAACGCCAAGGATGCTAATGAAGCCCTACAACGTGGGGATAGTGACTTGTTTGCAGACTTCTGTATTTGGAAGAGTGCAAAGCCTGTTACTGAAGGTGTTGTTGGCGTGTCTACTGTCTTGTCTCGTGACTCTGAGCCACCTAAGCCCGGCTTTGCTTATCCTTGGCAGGCGTTTACAGATATGAACTGTACTCAGCGTATGGGAGAGGCTACTTGTACAGCAGCAGGTGTTGGTTTAGGTAAAACACTGATCGCACACATGAAGCACGCACACAACATCACACAACACAATGAAAAAGTGTTTGTTGCCTTGCTTGAAGAACCTAACCGCTCCACTTTGTATAACATTGCTGGTAAAATTGATGGTATCCCATACCACGTACCAAATATTCATGAACGTCACCGAGAGCAGTATCTAGAGACAGCTTATAGCCTAGAGGGTAAACTATTCCTATGGGAGTCTGATGGACAAGCAGCACAAAACAGATTTGACATTGAAGAAATTGTAAAAGCAATCCGCTACAATACAATGGAGTATGGTGTACGCTTTCATGCTATTGATAACATGACACGACTAGTTGACCATCTATCAAGTGGTGAAGCTAATGAGTTTATTAATAAGTGGTCTAGTGAGCTGGCTAACCTTGCAGCAGAACTGGATGTCCACATTGACCTCTATAGTCACCTTAACCCACCAAAGGGTAAGGATATGAAAGACCATGAGAATGGCGGTGAAGTGCTTGCTAGTCAGCTTACAGGCAGTCGTGGTATCATGCGTGCTTTCCCATTGATTATGAGCTTTGAACGTAACAAACATGCACAGGGAGACCTAAAAGCTAACAGCTTCTTGGGTTGTATCAAAAATCGCATGTTTGGTGGCGAAGATAAATTTAAGACACGTTATGACCAAGCAACAGGACTCCTCCTACAGTATGAGTGGGAAGGAGATTCACTCTAAGCTATTTACTTGGTCAGTTATTTGTGGTATTGTTGCTGACACAACACAGGAGGGCAAATGAAAAAGATTTACAACTGGAAAAAGGCCACTGTGGCTGACCTAGAATCTGATGGACTCCTAGATGTAGCCACAAAGCTGCATGTATTGGGTTATCAGTTAGATGGTAAGGGAGTCTCTACATTTAACGGTAGCACTCAGTCAGACAGAATCGTTAAGTGCTTTCTATACCACATGGATAATGAAATTCCAATGGTCATGCATAACGGTATATCATTTGATATTCCACTTATGGAGAAGCTGTTTAATATTGATTTGTCACGTTTGATGCTAATTGATACGTTGGCTGTAAGCTGGTATCTCAATTTTAATCGTCGTGTACATGGTTTGGGTTCATTCCATGAAGACTATGGTATTGAGAAACCTGCCGTAGATGATTGGTCTGAACAGCCTTATGAAGTGTATGAGAATCGTGTAAAAGAAGACGTTAAGATCAACCAAGCTTTGTGGAAAGACTTAAAACAACGCCTAATAGAAATCTACACAACTGTTAAGGTTGAGATTGATGCTGGGGCAGTTGGTGGTAAGCGGATTTCTGATGATGAATCTTTAGCTATTGATGATCTTGTTGGTTTGTCTGTTGAAGATCACATCAACCGCCTGCTGACATTTTTGATGTTCAAGATGGACTGCGCTCGGCTACAAGAGAAAACAATGTGGGAAGTTGATGTTGATCTTCTACTTGAAACAGAGGCCAAGCTTGAAGTAATATGTAATGCTGCAAAGGATGAACTTGAAAGCGTTATGCCAAGAGTTCCTCAGTATTCTAAGAAGGAAGCCCCAAAGAAGTCATTCAAGAAGGATGGAACCCTTTCTGTTATCGGTGTTAAGTGGAAAGAGTTGATGGAGACTTTTAAAGCTAAGGAAGTGGATGAAAATGGTACACTGAAGGTTGAAGAAACAGATGTAAAAGGTGTGTTTAAGGTGCTCACTGGTTATGAAGAACCAAGTGCATCATCACCTATTCAGGTTAAAAGCCTGCTTTACTCCTATGGCTGGGAACCAATATCTTTCAAATATGAGAAAGACGAAGATAAATTTAATGCTTGGATTGCTAAGAAACCAAAGGAAGGGTCACATCATAGCAAGTGGAATGAGTGGAAAGAGTGTCGTCCAGAGGAACGTGCTATTCCACAGATAACAGTAGGTGGTGACGATGGTAAGGAGTTGTGTGAGTCTGTACTAGAGCTGGCTGAACAAGTACCAGAGATTCGTAAGTATGCAGCCTACAACGTAGCAAAGCACCGCTTAGGGTTGGTTAAGGGTTTCATCCGTGACTTGAAGGATGGTAAATGGTTACAAGCCCGTATTGGTGGCTTCACTAATACACTCAGGGTTCAGCATCGAGAGTTGGTTAATCTGCCCGGAGTAGATAAAGCATATGGTAAAGACATTCGTGGTGTGCTGATTGCTGGCAAAGGTAAAACAAGTGTAGGCTCTGACCTTAGCAGCCTTGAAGACCGTTGCAAGCATCACTTCATGTTGGCTCATGACCCTGATTATGTTGCAACAATGCAGGAGGATGACTTTGACCCACACATTTTGATGGCACTCACTGCTAGAATGGTTACACAGAAAGAGTTTGAAGACTTCAAGCGTGGTTATAAATCGGCTAATGCAAAGGCAGCACGTAAGAAAGGTAAGACAACTAACTATGCTTCTGTGTATAATGCTGGGGCTGCCAAGATTGCTCAGGCAGCAGGTGTAAGTCTTGCAGAAGGTAAAGCTCTACATGAGGCTTACTGGAAGCTAAACTGGTCTGTAAAAGCTATTGCAGAAGAACAGGTTGTAATCCGTGACAGCAAGGGTAACAAGTGGCTTGTCAACCCAGTTAACGGGTTCGCTTATGCATTACGAAAAGAGTCTGATAGGTTCTCTACACTTGCCCAAGGTACAGGCAGCTATTTCTTTGATATGTGGGTAGATGCTATCCTAGACCAAATGCAGGCTAAGTATGGCAAGAAGACCTTGACAGCATCCTTTCATGATGAGAATGTCTTAGTAATCAAGGACTTACCGAAGTATAAGGAGGAGTTTAAGGAAATTATTCTATCATCTATTGACATTGTGAATGAAAAGTATAAACTACGTAGGAAGCTTGGGTGTGACACGCAATATGGTTATAGGTATTCAGACATTCACTGATAAAATAACCAAATATTCCCTTGACACAACCCTGTAAATCTGAAATAATACATACCAGCTCAAGAGATAAAGGGCATTGATAAATTGAATGAGGAGAGGATGAATGAATGTATTAACAAATGTGGAGATCGATGTTAGAGATATGATTAGTCATCTAACATGGGATGAATCCCTTGAGCTAATTCTTGATGTAGATTTAGCTGTCGCTGATGTGACGTTTACTATGGATGTGGTGAAGAAGCTTCTTGAAAGTCTTGAGAAGGATGCAAGTGGTCCTCTATGTGCACAAGCATATACAAACGTCATTACTGCACTTGACGAGTTCTATCAAATTGGCTATGTTTAAAGAGGAGATTTAAAATGACTACAAAATATGAGTACCTTGTTGTAACAGAGAATGGTCCGTCTTATAAGTGCTTTACTCGGAGTGAGGCGAGAGCAGAGAAAAAGTATTGGAAAGAAAGTAATATTAATGCTAAGATTATCCAGAAGCGCTTTGTATTGGAAGCTGTCAAGGAGGTACGTTAGGATGGGTTATTACACAGACTTTGATATTTCCAGTAACAGCCCTGAAGTTATTACAGCTATTGAGGAGGCTTCCGGCTACGGTGGCTGGTACAATGGTACTATGAATGCCAAGTGGTATGGTTGTGACGAACATTGCAAAGAGGTAAGTAAAATGTTCCCTGACCAACTGATCGTTGTTGAAGGGGATGGTGAGGAGCAAGGCGACCAGTGGAAAAGTTACTACAAAAATGGTAAGATGCAGTCATGTAAAGCTATCATTACATTTGAAGCTTTTGATGAATCTAAACTTAAATAAGGAGTACACTGATGAGTAACAAATCTGAAGCTTCAACTGGTGGTATTGGTTTCTGTGGTTTGCTGGCTATTGTGTTCATCACTCTAAAGCTTGCTGGGATTGGTGCTGTAGCTGCTTGGAGTTGGTGGTGGGTACTTAGTCCATTGTGGCTACCAATTGCTTTTGTACTGAGTCTAGCTGGTATTGCACTAGTATTCCTAGGTCTTGTTAAACTGTTTAGTAAATAAGAGGAGAAGCAACATGCCATCGTATGAGGTGTTAGTTAAAGCGTATTGTTCTGTTGTGGTTCAAGATGCGGAAAATGAAGACGAAGCTCTGGAACTTGCATGGGAAAATGTTAATAAGGGAGACTTTGAGCTGGATGAGGTATCAATTGAAAGTGAGCTAGCCAGTGAAGAATCCCTAAACCAAGCTGTTCGTCTATGTAATCAAGTAATCTAAGGAGAAACAAATGAAACTGAAAACTAAAAAGCGTCTAGCTCGAAAAGGTAAAGCACTACAACGGTCTGCAAGCTCATGGAGTGGTATGTATAAAATTCTACAACTACTTGCAACTGCTGATGTAAACGAGTATAGTGGTATCCGACAAGTAGTCCCTAGCTTCCAAGCACTAGAGATTATTGCTGAGACTGGGAAGATTTGATGAATTTGTGGAAACACAAGTAACAGCCGAAAGGCAAATGTAATAGTCTCAACTTTAAGTGACTAAATTATACACAACCGAAAGAGGAAATAAATATGACTAGTATCGTAATTCGTGAACTGCCTAAAACTGGTGGTCTGGAAACTGTGAATCTCTATATCAAAGATGCTTCAGTATTCTATGCTACAGTTCATGATCCTAAGAAGAAGTATCAATCTGATGATCGTGAATACAGTGTGACTGTGTTTGTTGATGAAGAGACTAAAGATAAGCTGCTTGATGAAGTGATGGTGAATAAGAGTTTTGCACTTGTTGGTAAGGATAAAACCTCTAAGCCACCACGTCGAATCAAATATCCACTGTCTTCCCAAGTTGAGGAGGGGAAAGTAAATTATGATGCTGTTGAGGGTATGTACGGCTTCACTGTAGCCAAGCCTGAGTTCAGTAAAAAAGGGAATCCAATGACCGTCAATGTGATTGGTGCTGATGGTTCTGCCTTCACTGAGAACGTAGGTAATGGTTCTGTTTGTACACTGAAACTGTTTGGCTATCGTAACCAAGACAATCAGGTGGTTGTCACTCTGGATACTCTGCAAGTGCTTGAGCATGTTCCTTATGAACAGAAAGCCGCTGCTGATAGTGTTGAGGATGATGTACTTGGTGTGTCTTACAAGGTGAAGAAGGTTGAAGGAAAGGCTGCTGAACAAGACGTTCCAGCCAAAGCTGCACCAGAACAAGAACCTGAAGATGATAACGCCGATCCACTGCCGTTCTGATCAATAAGCAATAACTTGCCCATTATGGAGAGTATTTCAAAGTAATGGGCATTATAAAACTTAAACAAACTGAGGAGAAATAAATAATGAAAGAACTTCAATCACTTTACAACCGTGCATACCAACTGGCTCAAGAAGCTATCACCAACAAGGAAGATATGAAGGAGCTAATTGGGGAGTTTACTTACGATAAAGAATACAACACTGAGGGTTTTGAGAAGGATAGTGTAAAAGAGATTATCAATGCTGCTGTAGCTAAAGCTAAATCTGATGATTTGCAGGGTAAGGCAGATAAGCTGAAGAAGCTTCAAGAAATTCAAGAGATGTATAGTTAATATAAATAGGAGCTGAAATATGCTCCTTATTCTTTGGAGGTAGATATGGGTATTGATGTAGACCACAGTTTGCTTGTTGGCTGCTCTTATGATGAGTTAGAGGACTTCTTTGAAAAGATTATTGAAGGTGGTGAAACAGTTAAACATGAAGCTTGTGAAGACCCGCATGAAGTGATTGAGTGTTACTTTGAAACCGCAAGTCCGTATTATGATTCTCCCTCTGAGAGTTGGTTTATTGGATTTAAGATTCCAAACTATCACGAGATTAATGAACAATGGTTTGCAGAAGTACAAGCTGCTGCCAATAGCTTTGAAGAACTAACTGGAGTTAAACCTCGTGTTCGTGGTGGTGCTCATGTCTGGTGAGGTATTATGACTAAACAATACACAGCAATAATTGACGTTGATACTCTCATCATTCATGCTGCCCTAGCAGCTCAAGAAACATTCGTCACTGTCACACACAAAGAAACCAACTGGACTAGGGAGTTTAAAAACCAGACAGCTTTCTTTGGTGATCACTGGAAAAAAGAAGGTGGTTGGCTTGCTGAAGTGAATGCTAAAAAGATTGAGAAAGGATTGGATAAAGTTTCACCAGATGCTTTTGAAGTTGTTGCTGGTGTTCGTTTGCTTACAGGGACTACTAACTATAGTGGTGCTGTTGTAACACCAGAGCAAATTGTTAAAGGGCGATTCAAATCTAAGATTGAGGTAATCACAAACCAGCCTTGGTGTAAAGACTTCAAGATTTGTTTTGGTGTTGGTGAGAATTTCCGTTATGATATTGCTCAGACCCAACCATATAAAAATGAACGACCAAGTAAACCTTTGTTGTATGATGTTGTCAAAGAATACATGTTGACTAAATACAAAGCACATATGGTTATAGCAGAAGGTGTTGAGACAGATGAGATTGTAACTCAGGAGCTTTGGAAAGGTTGGATTAAAGCTAAGAGGGACTTTGATAAGCTCAGTGTTGTTGGGGTTTGGTGTGATAAAGATTTAGGACAATATCCACAAATCCACTACAACTTCGATAAACCTGAACTTGGATTAGTTGAGATAACACCACTTGAAGCTATTAAGAACTTGGCAAGTCAGCACCTCAGCGGAGATACAATTGACTCAATTCCGGGCTTACCAAAGCTTACTGATGAACTACATAAGAAGTATGCAATTAGGCGCTCAGGAAAGGGTTTAGGAGAGAAGACAGCAAGAGCTTTAGTTGGAGATGCACAAAGCCCTAAAGAAGTATTTGAACGTGTTGTAGAGGCTTATAGAGCGTTCTACGGAGATGAGAAACAACCATTTAAATCTTTCAGGGGTGATGTATCCGAACGTAATTGGCTTGACCATTTGAACGAACAGTTTAGGTTGTTGAGGATGCGAACAGATGTTACTAAAGATGTTGGTCATGTTCGTGATTTTTTAAAAGCTATGGAGGTGGATTATGAATAAAATTACTAAAGAACAGTTGCAAGACTATGTGGCAGAGGCCGGTGAGTTTGAGAAAGAGCACCGTAAAGGTTCGTCATTCTATGCATGGGTGAGCCATACATTCACTCAAACAGATGTAGAGGAATTAAAGAATGATGATATTGATGCCTCTGATTTCCTAGGGGTTTGTGTCACCCTAAATGGTACATGGAGCGATGACTGGGGCTGTGAGTGGGACGATGTTGACTACTGCAAGGTAGAAGAGTATCAAGAGCTTGTCCCTGAACAAGTCATCCCTGCTCATTACGTTACGAAGCAGAAGACAGAAAAGTTCGTACCAGCATGGGAATGAAAGAACCATGGAAAATTCCAAACTCACCTTGGAAGGATGAGAAAGCCTACTTCAATTGGCTAAGAGGTTCAATCCGCCGCATCTGGTCCCGCCATCCGGTGAAAATTGCTTACAAACAACAGAGACGTTACAAAGCACCTATTGGTGTGAAGGGTAAAGAGGTATGGTGTAGTGACTGTGAGATGTGTGGGCAACAGTCACGCACTTGCGAGGTTGATCATTTGGAGGGCGGTTACGGATTTAAAGATTGGCAAACATTCACAGAATGGGCTAAAATGATTCTATGGGTGACGTTTGATGACATTAGGGAGTTGTGCCATACATGCCATTCCCACGTTACATTATCACAGAAGCTGAACATTCCACTGGCTGATGCGATCATTGAAAGTGAAGTCATTGCCCTATGTAAACAAAAAGCATCAGATCAAGATAAATTCCTAGCTAAAAATGGTATTTCAGGTTATAGTAAGAATGCTGAAACTCGACGTAATTTGATTAGAGAGGTGTTGAAGAATGAGCAAAATGAAGGGTGACACTTATCGAGCTATCGAGCTAGAGGGAACTGGTGAGGTGCTTGTGCTGTCTAAAGCCACAGCAGTAAAAACTAAACAGAATATGATTCATCTTGATCAACTACCAGACGGTACATGGCGATTAATCTATAATGGGAATATGATTCCCGATTTCACTAAAGTGATGGGTTTAAAGATTCTGAGGGACGAAGAATGATAGATGATATTGATTACCAAATCCTAACACGAAAGATGCTTGACTTTGAAGACAGACTAAAGCAATTAGAAGCAGATGTTAATGCTTTTGGTAGAGAGTTAGATGAATTGGCTCTTGAGTTTTATAAGGAGGAGACAAATGACAGATATTGATTTGGATGCCTTAGTGAAGAGAGTTGATGCTCTTGAGAAAGAGCTTTTCATCGTGAACAGGTATATTGATACACAACTTAGGAATAAATATCATATCCAAGTTGACCCCAGTTACTGGCAAACTGAACCTCTATGGGGAGATAGAAACTTAGGTAAAGGTGGCTCTATTACAAGCACCTGTGCATTTGATTCACTGCCACCAGAAGATAGAATGAAGCCTATGGGATTGTCGTGTGGTTGTCCTAAATGTACACCTTATAGTATGAATACTAAGCTTGCAGATTGTGTTTCTACTACTTATCTCCCAATACCACCAACTACTGAATATATTGGAGGTAAAAAGAAATGAATAGTGAAGAGCTTTATTGGAGCTATAGCAACTACTCACTTCTTGTGCAAGTGGGAGTGTTTGCCAATATCTGGTTAACTCAGATTACTGGAGGTATTTGATGACTGATAAAGATGACAATATATATCAATTCCCAAGTAGAGAAAACACTCCACACAAAGTATCATCTGGTGATGTACATATCAGTGAGCAGAGTTTGAGAGCACACTTTGAGTTCTTTCTTGGCACGCTTGATGCTAGTCTTGATAGCTTTCAAACTCTTAATGCGGCAGAGAAGTACAATCTTTACGCTACGTTAGTTGAGTTTAGTCATGTGAGTTTAGAATCATATCTTAAATTGAAAGGAGAATAAGTTGACTCGACATTTGTTTATTCCAGATGTACAAGCAAAAGATGGTGTACCACTTCAGCATCTTGAAGCATTGGGAAATTACATCGTTAAAAAACAACCAGAAGTTATTGTAATGATCGGCGATTGGGCAGATATGCCTAGTTTAAGTTCCTATGATGTGGGTAAGAAGTCTTTCGAGGGTCGTATGTATACGAAAGATATTGAATCTTCACGTAAAGCAATGGATGTTTTACTAGGTCCACTCAAAGAATACAACATGCGGCAAGCATTGAACCGTAAGAAGCAGTATAAACCACGAATGGTTATGTGCTACGGAAATCATGACCAGGCGCGGATTGAGCGGGCTATTGAGAATGATCGTAAACTAGAAGGTCTTATTTCAGTTGATGACCTTGGCTTTGCTGAAGCAGGCTGGGAGTGTCATGATTTTCTAGAGATTGTCAATATCGATGGTATTCGGTATAGTCATTACTTTGTTAATCCAAATAGCTTGCTGAAAAACTGTGTAGGTGGTAATATTGATGCTAAGTTGAAGAACTTGGGTTGGTCATTCAGCATGGGCCATCAACAAACGCTGCAATACGGTATTCAGTTCCTACCAGATGGTGAGGCACGACAAGGGCTTGTAGCTGGTGCATTTTATATGCATGATGAAGGTTACATGGGAAGCCAAGGGAATAAGTCTCACTGGCGTGGTGTTGTCATGAAGAACCAAGTGAGCGAGGGTAAATATGATCCTTGTTTTGTTTCTCTTAAATACCTATTAGAAAAATATTTGTAAGGAGTAAATATGAATAGTGATTTGAAATCTGGTGATGTTGTTTTGATTAAAGAGACTGGTTGGGGTTTATTAGAGCAGGATTGTTCTAAATATGTAGAACTTATTTCTTTTACTGATGAGGGATACTATGGGGAACCGGGTTGGACTATCAAAGCCTACGACTCTGGATTGTGGACTAGTAAGCCCGGGAATGCAGAGGGTTATATTGGTGTTGAAAGTTTTGGTACAAACCCACTAGTCCTTCTGAATACTAAAGAAGACAGTGTTGAGGTTTACACAACCAACCCACTATCGGCACTAGACAAGCAAGTGAGTGGGGGCCATTACAAAGGTTGTAAGATTCAACCAGTTGAGTATATTCAAGCTAACGGTCTTGATTACTTCCAAGGGAATGTGATTAAATACACAACTCGCCACAAGCTGAAGAATGGTAAGGCTGATATTGAAAAGGCAATTCACTACCTTGAACTGATCTTGGAACTACAGTATGGTGACTAAGCCCATCTTGGGGTGCGATGTTGACCTCTGTGTTTGCCCCTCTGATGAGGGGTGGATACAGTACCTTCAATACCACAATGGATTTGAGAATGAAGTAGAAATCGTCGGGGAATTACCATACAATTTAAGTGAGTTGTTCCCCTCTGTGGCTGACCCATTGCACTACTGGAGAACGCTTGATTACAGTCAGTTTTCCCCGATACAAGGTAGTGTTGAAGCGCTTGAAAAGCTCTCTGAGCACTTCGATATCTTCTTCATCAGCCAACACAAGGGAATGCACAGCAAGACTAAGTACTATTGGCTGGATGAGTGGTTTCCTTTTAAGTCTGGTGTAATGCTCACTAAAGAGAAGTGGGGAATGAATGGCTCTGTTGTAGCAATGATTGATGATCGTATGAGTCAATTAAAGGGGTTTGACAAAGAGAAGCGAATACTGTTTAATACACCATATACACAAGATGTTCAGTGTGAAGTTGAAATGTCATTTGGTGTTTGGGATGATGAAGTTGTTAATAAGATTTGTAGTCGATATTTATAAGGAGGGAGTATGTCTGAGTTTGATGATATTCATGAGACAATTTCTAAGATTAAAGAGAAGCTTAGTAAAGAGGCTAAGTTTGCTCGTGGTACAATGTGGAATGGGCAAGGTGTACAGATTTGGGAGGAACCAATTGAAGAGTACCGAACGCGAATGCTTGAGTTGGGTGGTGAGTATCTAGAATACCTGAATGAAAAGAGGCAGGATATTTTCGATAGTATGACTAAAGAAGTGAATGAGTTGTCGGATGTTATTAATGAATTTGAAATTAAACTGAAGGAGAAACAGTGAGTAACTACCGTGTAACTAAATTTAATGTAATCAGCGGCAATGCACCACACATGGGGGCTGATTATGAATACTGGAAACAACTGAAGCATCAAGCAGAACGTGTGTATGAGGAGGCAAAAGAACTTCTTGATGCTTGTGAAGAAGAGAACATGCAGGCTGTACTTGATGGATTCCTTGATGTACGCTACACTAATGAATACATGGAAGACTTGCTAATCGCTGGGGAAGTAGACACTAAGAAAGCGTGGGACGCTGTATGTGAGAACAATGATAGCAAGTTCACTACAAGCTATACTTATGCCGCTGAGAGTAAGGAATGCCTTGCAGATAAAGGAGAAGAGTGTTATGTTGAGTCTGTACAGTATGATGGAGAGCTTTACTACACTGTAAAACGTAATGTAGATAACAAGGTAATGAAGTTGAAGCATCATGAGTCACCGGATATTGGCAAGTTTGTTCCAGAGGTTTACAAATGAAACTACCAAGTGACAAATATTTCTTTTGGGTTGATTCAGAGGAAACCTTCAATAGTTTTAAAGCTACAGGTATGATGTATGAACTAGAAGTGTTTGCAGCCGATACTTGGCAACAGCACTTGGAGATGCTAGAATACAAAAAGAATTTGGAAGATAAAGGAGAGGAAGAATGAGTCAGATTAAAGTGGAATATATTAACCATTGTGGTGACGATCTTTCGGTGGTTGATGCAGCAAGAACTTCTTTTGATAAGCAGAGTGAGCTGGAGCATGATTACTATGATGAGGAGGGTGGGCTTTGTTGGGATGAAAAGGGGCACCTCAAGGTTTCAGATGTAAAGCTTATTAATTACCTTGCCAAACACAAGCACTTCAGCCCATTCAACCACAGCTTTATCAGTGTTCGTGTAAAAGCACCAGTGTTTGTAGCACGTCAACTGGTGAAGCATAAGTTTATGCCTTGGAATGAAGTTAGTCGTCGGTATGTAAAAGATGACCCTGAGTTCTACACACCTGAGTCATGGCGTAAGGCTGCTGAGAATGTAAAGCAAGGTAGTTCTGAAGAAGCTGTGGATATTAGTGTAATTGATCATATTGAGAACGTTGAAGGTAATTGCATCTATCGTCCTGAAGAAGTAAACAAAGCAGCACTAGAGACATACAATACACTACTTGATTTAGGCGTTTGTGCAGAGGAAGCACGCATGGTATTGCCACAATCAATGATGACGACTTGGGTATGGAGTGGTACACTTGGTGCGTTCTGCGATATGCTCAAGCTACGCTTAAAGAAAGATACCCAATATGAAACTAGAATTGTGGCTGAACAAGTAGCTGACATTGTAAAAGAACTTTTCCCTGTTAGTTACAAAGCATTACTAGAGGAGAACTAAAATGAAAGAACAAACTTTCCCATTTAAAGAGTTAGCTGATTATCCACTTGATATCTGGCTCAACGACTTAATGAACCTGATTAAGAAACGCAGCTTCTTCAACATTAAGAAAGAGGATGCCTTTCTCATCTTCTGCGACAATGCTGCTGAGTTTATGGAAATGTACTGTAATGGCGACAGTCCACGAGAAGCGATTGAAGAATTTAATAATGATGAATAAGGAGTAACATATGAGTACACCACGATCAATCTCGTTGTATGACCTAATGCAATACGATGTAGCTAAGAAAGCAATCCTGAATGAAGATAAGAAAACTCTAGAAGCTGTTCTATATTCCCTTGGGCTAGACACTGAACAACCCTACCACATTGATGAATGTAACCATCGACCACTAACAAAGAAAGACAATACACCGTGGTTTGGTGGTCGGTATAACGGGGTAGAGCGAACTGATCGTCAGTGGGAGTTGTCTGGTAATATGTCATGGGAATGTAAGGTAGCTTGTATCCGTGACCCTGAACTACGAAGTGAACTTATTATGATGGGTAATCAAGGAAGTGCTGATAAAGCCTTTGTTGATGAGAAAGCTGGTAAGTCTGCTGTTAATAATGAACGAAATAAAAACAACTGAGTAAATAAGGAGTAGGACTTGTTAAAAAATGTGATCAAATACGATGGGAGTATTGAAGAGTTTCGAGCAGAGAAGCTTAATAAGTGGGCACAATATGCAACCAAGACTGGAGGGGACTGGTCGGAGATTGCACTCTCAACTTACAAACGTCTACCAGAGACAGCTAAAGCATCGGATATTCACCAGACAATGATTAATGTTTGTTTGGACAAGGAAGAGATTGGTTACTCTCGTATTGCAGCACGTCTAGAACAGGCCAGCCTGCGAAAGAATATGGAGCGGTTACTTGGAGTGAGTGATCAGGATAGCTTTGAAACTATCTACAATGCCATGATTAAAAATGGTGTGTGGGATAAGGAGACAATGCCACAATATAACGCAGTATGGGAGGGTTGGTACAAAGAGGTTTATCAGAATCATCTAGAATACTGGCAGATTGTTCAATGGGGGGATAAGTATGCTATTCGTAAAGGTGGTGTACCTGTAGAGACTCCTCATATTGGTTGTCTTGGTATTGGACTAGGATTACATGGGGACTCTAAGGATGCTTTTGATCTAGCTAAAGCTTTGATTGAGGGTAAAGTAAATCTCCCTACACCCGCACTCAATGGTATCCGTACAGGGGACTTTGACACCATTAGTTGCTGCATTATTACAGGCGGAGATACCGTAGACAGTATTGGTGTTGCAGAACACATTGCCTATAAGATGACAGCAAAGAAAGCTGGTATTGGTATTGAGTTTGACACACGCTCTAAGGGTTCCCCTGTAAAGGGTGGTGCTGTAGAGCATCTTGGTAAACATAGCATCTACGCTACACTTGATAAAGCAGTTAAGATGTTTACTCAAGTCTCTCGCGGTGGTAGTGCAACAGTAACGTTTAAGTGTATTGATCCTGAAGTTGAAAGCATTGTAATGTGGAAGACTCAGCGAGTGGATATTGAAACCCGTCTGGATAAGATGGACTATAGTTTTGCTTACAATGATGCTTTTTTACAGGCTGTAATTAACAATGAAGACTGGTATTTGTTTGACCTAGTTGAAGCCCCAGAAGCTCACGATGCTTTCTATGTCTTGAAAGCTGTTGAATATAATGAAGTTGTAAATAAAGCCATCGCCTGTGGTAAGAAGTTTAAGAAACTTAAAGCACGAGACTTGTTGAAGAGTGTATTGATTGCACGTAATGAGACTGGTCGCGTCTACTCAATTAACGTCACTCGTGTAAATGAACATACACCTTTTATCGATATAGTTCGTCTGTCTAACTTGTGCCAAGAAATTTGTCTAGTAACAAAGTCTTATAAAGATATGCAAGACCTTTATGCAGAGCAGTCCAGCGGAGAGACAGCTTTTTGTACACTGGCCGCCATCAATGCTGCTAAGGTTGCATTTGCCGAATATGAACATATTGCAAGTGTTGCCCTGAAAGCTGTAGATAAGATGATTGACAAAGCACCAATGATGACAAACTCTATGAAAGCCAGCATTATGAAACGACGAAGTGCGGGTATTGGTATCACAGGGCTTGCATCTGCTTTGTATAAGAATGGATTGGATTATGATGGTAGTGAAGAGTCTTTCAACTTCGTAAGCAAGCTTGCAGAATATCACTACTTCTATTTACTGAAAGCTTCACAGCAATTGAGTAAAGAGAGTGGCTATGTTGTAGAAGGTATTAAGAAAGATTGGCTCCCTATGGACACAAGATTCAACAAGGGTTATATTCCTGTACTTGATTGGGAATCGCTGAGGGGTAAAGGGCGTAAGCATTCAGTGCTGGTAGCTCACATGCCTACTGAGTCAAGTGCTTTGTTCTGTGATGCACCAAACAGTTTATACCCGATTCGTCAACCTGTAATTAATAAGAAGTCCCGTAAAGGTGTTATTCAATATATATGTAAAGAGTGGTCGAAAGGTAATCTACTGGCTTGGGATGTTGACAACACAACGCTAGCAAAGTATTATTCCCGAGTTCAAGATTTCTCAGATCAGGCTATTAGTGCAGATTACTACTTTGACCCAAGTAAATATGAGGATGAGAAGAAGCCACTCAGTGAACTTATGAAAGAATGGGTTGCTCAGGCTAAGCTTGGCAACAAAACCCAATACTACATGAATACTCGTGATTACAATGGCGGTGGCATCCAAGAGCTTCTTGGTGCTGAAGAAGAGGAAGAGGCTTGCGAAAGCTGCAAACTTTAATATACTACAAGGGCTACACACGTAGCCCTCTTTAGGAGATAAATGTGTCTGTATTTAATGTAAATAATAAAGGATTTGAAACAAACAAATACCCGCTGTTTCTTGGAGAAGACTTAGGACTGTTTGATACAATCAATGTGGCTTATCCAGAACTTGAAGATCTGTACCAAAAACAGGTAAGTCAAATCTGGAATGAGAATGAGGTATCTCTTAGCCAAGATAAACAAGACATGATCAATGCACCAAAAGATGTTGTTGACCTAATGGTGAAAACTATCTCGTGGCAGTTTCTTGCAGATTCTGTGGCATCTAAGTCTATTGCTGGTCTGTTGATGCGTTATGTGACTAACTCTGAACTAGAGGGTATGATTAACGCATGGAGTTTCTTTGAGACAATCCATGCTCGGACATACAGTCATATTGTCAAACAGACTGTTCTGAACCCAAACCAAGTGCTACGTGATACTTATAATAACGTAGATATTGTCTCTCGTAGCGAAGCCATTGTTAGAGCATTTGATCAACTTGAATCACTACCAACCACGGCTACCTTGGAAGAGAAACGTAAGGCTATTGCTCTTGCATTTACTGCACTGTTTGCCCTTGAGGCAATTGCATTCATGAGTAGTTTCGCCGTTACTTTTGCTATTGCTGAGACTGGTATCTTTCAAGGCATTGGCTCTTTAGTAACCCTGATTGCTCGTGATGAAGTCTTGCATACTCGTATGGACTACGCAATCTTAAACATCCTTAAACAAGACAAAGAGTGGTTGAAGACTTTCTCTGAACTTAAAGATGAGATTAAGGGTGTATTGGATGCAATCACTGCACAAGAAGTAAAGAATGCAAAGTATCTCTTCAGTGAGGGTAGGCAGGTGATTGGCCTTACTGCTGAATTACTTCAAGAGTACACACTCTATATGGCTAAGCCCCTGTATGATGCGTTGGGTATCCCATTTGATTTCCAAGTGATTGAAAAGAATCCATGCTCTTACATGGATAAGTATATTGACAGCTCAAAGATGCAGGTTGCACCACAAGAGATTCAGTTAACCTCCTACAAAGTTGGGTCTGTGAAAGATGATACTGATAACATCGACTTTGATGACTTAGGCTTTTAAATATAAATCTGAGGGTAAAATAATGTTTGTTGTATACGGGAAAGAAAATTGTACATATTGCGTTCAAGCAACTGCTCTGCTAGAATCTAGGGGGTTGCTGTTTGAATACAAGAAGGTGGGTGAGGATGTGTCTCGTGAGGATTTCTTTTTATTGTTTGAAAAGCTAGACTTACCAGCGCCGAGGGCAGTCCCTCAAATCTTTAAACTAGAGCAGTACGTAGGTGGATTCAAAGAGCTTAAAGAAAGCTTGACAGCCACCTAAATCTAGCTTAACATTAACTCCATGATCTTAACGGGTCGTGGAGTTTTTATTTACTGGAGGATAAATATTATGAAGACAAAAGAAGAGTTCGAGGAGTTGTTCAGACAAGAGGAATATTTTGAACAGTACGAGTTGGCTATTGGATATGGCGGTAACTATAAATATTCGGATACACAAGATAAATACAAAGACTATTTAGAAGGCAGGTATCCGTATGTTAAGCTACCAGACTACATTGAACGTGAAGTTAGTCGTCTTGTACTCTGTTCATCTGAATTCAGTAAGCTAGCAAGTGATTATTATAATAGAGCATCCGAAATTCGGAGGGGTAAACACTGGGATACAATAATTGACTTTGGAGCTTTATCGGAGGATAATAAATGATTATCCCAACAATCTACCACATCTATGAGCTATACGAAGAAGACCCTGATGATGTACGAACATTCCATTGTGGTTACTACATCACTAAGGAGGCAATGGAAGCTAAACTGAAATACCTTAACCACACAAATATGTATTCCTATATCAGCTATCACGTATGTGAATTACAGTTTATGGATGCTGATGGGAAAGAAGATTTACCAGAATTTACACAACAGACAATTCATTGAGGAGAAAGAGAATGGAATTCCAGAAGTTCAGTAGCTTGGAAAACACTTATCGTCAGAATCTGATTGACAAGGTTCAGTATGAAGGGAAAGATGGCGGCCTGTGGATTGCCACTGAGAAACTACACGGAGCTAACTTTAGCTTTTGGTGTGATGGTACGGAAGTGAAGGTTGCTAGTCGTACTCAGTTTGTTGACGGTACGTTCTTCAACTGTCAGGCTGTAATTAATAAGTATCAAGATAAGGTTATGTCTTTATGGGAAGTACTGTCGAAAACAGAAGATTGGACAGACCTGACCCTAGTTATTTATGGTGAATTGTTTGGCGGCAACATCCAAAAAGAAGTTGAGTATGGTGAAAAAGACTTCCGTGCCTTTGATATGAGACTTAATGGTTTGGTACAGAACAAACTTAAACAGAGGTCTATGTGTGAAGGTATCGGAATTCCTAATGTCCCGTTCATCTCATCTGGCACTTTCGCTGAGGGTCTAGCTCTACCAAACACGTTTAAGTCTCTGCTAACACCAGAAGGTTATGAAGAAGATAACACGTCTGAGGGATTGGTAATTGAACCTGTAGAACCAGCTTGGCTTGATAACGGTAATCGTATTTACTTCAAGAATAAGACTGAAAGCTTTAGTGAGAAGAAGTCTAAACCAAAGAATGAAGTGTTTGAATTGTCTGAGGACTTGTCAGACTTGTTGAACAGTATCCTTGAGTATAATACAGAACAACGAGTGTGCAATGTAGTCAGTAAGTTTGGTCAAGTGACTAACAAAGACTTCGGTAAGATTCTTGGTCTTACTGTACAAGATATCTTGGAAGACTTTACAAAGGAAACTGAACGTGAACCTAAAGTGGAAGCAGAAGATAATTGGAAGCAATTCAATAAGCTCTTGTCCAATGAAGTTGGTAAGACAGTACGTGTAGAGTTTCTAAAACATTTGGATAATTAAGGAGAATAAAATGAAAATTGAAACAAAGAAACAGGAATTCCAACCAGTTGTTATTACTCTTGAGTCTCAGGAGGAAGTAGATATGTTGGGAGATGTAATTTCAGTAGTATTTAATAATGTCAGTAGTGATGTAGTTCATGGGACTGTTGAGTGGAAAGTGATGGAATTTCTTCGTGAGATGGAGGTTAAATTTGACCCACTAGTTTCAGATAATGAAATATTAACGTACTTTCAAGCTCCGGCAGATTATATTAGTTTCAAATAACAAAAAGCCCCCAACCGTGAGGAAGGGGGCAATATTCTGAGGCTAGGTGTTGGCGCACCTTTTATTATTTATTGTTATTAGATTTTCTATCTTCACTGTTCACAATATTAGTATTGTTATTGGTGATAGTGTTTATAATTCTATTAGTGTTTTTATTATCTTTTTCTAACTTCTCAACTTTCTGTTCTAGAAGGTTAACCTTATGAGTTGTACTAACTTGGTATGTGTCTTGTGTTTCACCAAGCTTATTAATTCTACCTTCCATATATTGAATATTAGTAGACATGACTTTGGTTACTTCAAGACGTAGAGCTTCTATGTTCAACTGAGTGTTATTATTATTGTCTGAAACTTTCATATCTCTCAATAAGATTGTAATCAATAGAACAGCCAGTAACAGAAATGTAAGGTCTACGATATTTCTTAGCATACTGCATTCCTTGTGCTAAAAACTGTAGCCATCGCCGGCCTTTATTAATTTTATCGTCTTGGTGAGCTATCAATCTTATTAAAGAGAATATCCATACGAGCCAGGATATCTGTTTGCATCCCTTCAATCCGATTCATAATCCTAGCTTCAGTGTCTTTAAGATCAGACTTGTTCACCTTGTCGATGTAGAGGAATTGAACTTTCTCTTCCATCTTTTCAATCTGAGCCTTCTGGTCATTATAGGCAAGGCATAGAAGAGCAATAATAACTCCACAAGCCCATAACCCAAACTTTTCCCAGTAGGTATTTAACCGACTATTTGCTGTCTGTGTTGTCATTCTTATAAAGCTCCACTACTTTTCTTTTATGCTCCCTCTGTTTTTCAAGGAGAAGTTTATATTGGGAAAGGCAGCTTGTGTTGTAGATGTATCCACTAGCTAAACTCCGAACAGTGTCACCTGCTGTAGCTAGTCCACAAGGGTCTACAAGCAAGCTGTCAGGGGTTAGGATTGGTTTGTCTCTGTACACGATTATCTGTTGAGGAGAGCACGCTGATAATGCTACTAGGCAGCCTATCATCAACGTCAGCAACATTGCTTTTAACATCATCAACTGTTACCTCAACTTTCTTAGGAGTGCTTGGGATACTTTGTATGGAGGATAATTCCTTATCCCTTTCTTCTACAGACTGATTATTCTCAATCTGAAAAGATGTGGCTACACTGTCAGCTATAACACAAGCTTTATCGGCTAATTCCTTAGCCTTTAGCTGCTCTAGAATCGTTTTCTCTGCTTCTTTGAGGCTATATACTGCTTCGGCCCTAGCGTCATAATAATGCTTAGAAACCATCAACATAAGTCCATTTAAGGCTATGGAAGCTAAGAGAGTTATGATGAGGGGTTTGACTGTCAGACTACTGAACATCTTTTTCATCCCCGAGTAAGCCATCATCAATATTCTGATCCACAAAACGACCAGCAAGCCCAGCCATACCAAAGGCAATAGCAAGACAACAAAGGAGAGGAAGGGCAATCTCACTTGATAACACTCCCAATACAGACAGACCTGAGATGGATAAAGCAATTAGGAAATTAGCAGCCATACTCAAGAAAGAATAAGACTTAAGAACCTTCTTTTTGTTTGGTATTAATTTCATCGTACTCTCTCTTAAACTCTTTGTAGGATTGCTGTTTATCCCAACTCAACTCGCCCATGCAAAATGGCATCTCTTTATTTCTACGTTTGACAAGACCAGCTAATGTTTTACCACCTGCTTTAATCCAACGTGTAAGTTGTTTACAGGCCTCAACATGCTTCCCTTGATTCAGCAGCTTGAGAAGTGTTGAAGACTGGACATTACCAATCCCAAGGTTGAATGTGAAATCAGTAAGAGCTTGTTGTTGCCACTCTGATTTGTAAGGTACTTTGACAACCCTATCTAATTGAGCTTGGTGTTTTTTCCAATCTTGAGCTAACATTTCCATACATTCATCAAGAGTAAATGTTTGCCCAAGCTTCAACTTCCTATCCAGCCTCCCAACACAAACAGTGGGGAGTTGAACTGGGTCTAAATACACGCTAGTGTATAATCCTTCAGAGGGGATTGTGACATCGTAAACAAAGAATGCTGCTGGGGCACTAAGCCCCAGAGCAATAAATGAAACAATGAGTTTTTGTTTTAAGGTTGGACTCATCTATTTATTCTCAAAACATAACCATGACTTTAAATCCACCTGCCGGAAAATTCACTGGCGCTGCCGTTAGATTTGAAATAACAACCGTTACAGTATTTGCTGCGGATACATGAGCAGTCATCGTCACCCCTAAAATATCTGCGGTGTATGCGACTAGAGCATGCGCTCCGAGTTGTGCGCCCGTTACTGTAACGGATCGTGTCGTAGTAGAGCCTGCGGCCATTTCTACAATACCGGGGTCTATCAATCCGCCCATAAAGTTACCAGATGGCCTGATAACCGCAGCGCTTAATACTGCTGATGCCGGATCACTAGGTCCGCCAGATTGGTTTTGTACCCGCAGGGATACAACCCCGGGCGCTGACACGTAGCTGGTAATAGTGGGGCCTGTATACGACACATCTGTTGTGTGAAGTGTGAAATCACCAATTTGTGCACCTGCAACCGGTATGTTTACCGTTTGACCGGCTCCAGCAGCCAGCAAGGGGACATCAATTGCCAAGCTGCCGATAGACTGTACATGGTCATCCATTGCCATCCAGCGAATGCGCCCAGGAGCCAGCTGTAACGCCCCGCCACTTACATTCGAAACCCTAGCACGAACCTGGGTCGCAGCATCGGTTGCCACCGTCAAGTGCTGGTTTCCGATAGCCGTCTGATATGCGACTTGGAAAAAACTTGTTAGCGGTGTTTTTGCAGATCCCGACCCAATCAACGCAGAACTACCGTCAGCGGCAGACGCGGGGGTAACAGCCCGGTCAAGATATGGTGCGCGGGTCTTAAAGATGAACTCCCCGTGCTCGATATCAATTTCATGTTGTTGCGAGCTTATGATTCCAGTATCGATATCGTATGTATCGCGCTGGCTACCATTAGTGATAGTACACCCGCGCAGCCGAAACGCCCCAGTCTTGACGGATGCAGCACGGAAATAAAATGTTTGCGCCCCAGCCCCGCTGCTTACTATCAGCATGTCATTTAGCGAAAGTACTCCGCCGTTTTCCGTCCTAGTGAAATTACCGGGAGTCGCCTGATTAATAAGTATTTTGCCGCCGCGCACAAAGAAGCTGGCCCCACCCTTTGACCATATTGCTAGTTTTGCATTCTCAGATTCAAAACCATTGATCCACATTTCTGTATTTCTGATCCCTTCTAGATCGGCAACTTTGTTCCGGTTGAAGGTAAGGTGCGTGGCGTTCATGTTACAGCCTACACGGACTCCCACATTGCAGTCGTTCGTCAGAACGCCATCAATCATTGACCAGATTGACTGAGAGTTTTTGAAGTCTATACCCGCATCAACTGCGGAATGGATTTGACAATTGCGAATTGTGTACTCGTCATTGTTTCCGTCAATCGCACCTCCGATCACGATGCCATTCGTGATTTTTCCTGCTGGCGTGGCGTCCGTGCTGCCACCCGTGGTGGTATCCGTCAGCCATCTGCGGCCGATTATGACCCGCTCGACGACGTGGTTTTCGTTTGTTCCTAAAGTTGCAAGTGGGGCCTCTGCTTCGAAATAGATCGCAGCGCTTGGGGTGTTAGTGATATCTCCAAGCAGGATCATGTCGGAGATACGGCATCGTGAAGAATCGACCACCCGGACCATCGGCAGACCTGCTGTCCCAGTCCATTTAAGCAGTCCTTCACTGCCGGACAGATCAAGGGTTTTTTGAAGGATCTGGATAGTTGAGCTGATAGCAGCAGCCCTGCCGTTAAGCAGATCAATGCGGCCACGCCCAACTACTGTTGGGGATACATATGTAGAATCAACATATGCCTGTAATGCTGTAGAATTATCTGTTCCAGTAGAATCATCCCAATCATATACAATGATTGGATTTAAACTTGGAGTGTAATTCAAGTACCCCCCAACAGTAGTTGTTGGGTATATCAATGCAGGATCAAAACCTACGAGAGATGCACCTTTTGTCTGGTCAACACTATCAGCTAAATCTGTCCGCAAGACATCAGTATATGCTTGGCTGTTAGCTTCTACAACATCTAGTGCTGATTGTGAAGCAAAAAAGGCAACATCTTCAAAAGCTGCTGTACCAAGCTGGGAAGCTGTTAATTCTAGTGAATCTAATCTAATATCTAAGTCTGATGGGCTATCTATTTGTACAAGATTTACCCCATTAAATTGCCAGACATCTCCACTAGGCTTAACAATAACTGAAAACCATTTAGGGACAGGGCAACTATAATAAGTAGTACCTACTGCAAAATATAGGCGGTTATCTACTGTGTTGTAATGTGCTTGCCCATTTACAGCAGGAGGGAGGGATGCAACAATACTATCCACATTACGATCAAAAAGAAAAGAGAACTTAAGTAAGTTCTGATCCATACCAGGGTTCCAGCCAGATTCTCCAAAACTCCAACCATATGCCCCCTCAACCCAAGGGGATTGTTGTTGTGACATTTAAAACTCCTTACGCGTCTGGTGGTGTTGGCCGGAAATTGGTGTCCGGAAAGTTGGGGTGTTCAGGCCACCGCCTTAGTAGTTTTCTATATGTTCTCCACTCTGTTATAGAACTTCTAGCAGTAGAATCAGAATCTTGTAGTTTATATATCTCTATATCGCAATAGGTAAGCTCCGAATTCCTCCATTTACGCTCTAAGGCTTGGTAATTCTCAGATTGGTCATATTGTTCTGTGACTAAGCTACCATTTTTTGTAGATAGTTTATAACCTTTGCCTTGCTTTACTAGGACATCCTCATACTCTAGTTTAGACAATTCAATGGCGTCCTTCGGAATTTGTTCATTAAACGGTTTGATGTAAAAACCGTTTGTACTTTGACTGAAAAAATATTGCATATTAAATTCCTATGGTCATATATAAAACAGTGTTCCCCCCAACCTCCGCTGAATATTTAAAACCGGAAGTTGTTGGTACAGCAGTTCTCCAAACAGCAGCAGAGGATGCAGCAGAGGATGCTCCTGTAAATACAACAGAAAATACTGATGTTGGGAAGGTTAAAGGAAAACTTACAGTTTGTTCTGTGAGGGCTGTTCCTGTAACATGGGCACCCCATTGAATTATCAATCCATTCGGAAGTTTTTGGAAGCCGTTAGTAGAAATACTCTGATTTAACCCTTGAAAAGCTTCTTTTAGTCTTAGTGGTGTAATTAACGTGGTATTTGATACAAATGATTGTGCTTGTGCTGTTGATGCTACAGTTGTTTTAGCATCAACTTCTGCTTGGGTATAAGTCTGTGCTTGAGAGTATACACTTAGATTAGTCCGAGCAGTCGCTGTGTTTGTAAGGTCTGCAAGATTCTGAGCTTTAGCTAAATAAAGACTATCTGTCTCAGTCTTAGTGTAGAAATCACCAGCCGAAGCGAATGCAATAATCCAATAAGTATTAGTTACATCCAGCTCTGGGTCTTGGTTGGTATGAGTAAGAATACAACGGTAGACAGTACCATTAGTTGTGCCTTGTACATAGCTTTTATTTGCTTGATATTCAGTCTCAGCATCCCAATCTACCATACCGAGTTGGTTGGCATGAGCCATGAAGCCATCTTGTTTATTCTGGGAGTAGTTTTCCCATTGGCGTGGTGGAATTTCAACCCCCCAACCAGTTTGATATTTTGTATCACCCGGATCAAGGATATCACCGGCAGATGCCCAAACGATATTCATGCCAGATGGTTTTGAATTAAAAGCCATTATTTATCCTCAAAGTTAAAATAAGGTAGCGTATGTTCCGCCACCTATAATTGCAAAATCTGAATCACCGTAACCAAGTCCATATCCAAGTCCATAGCCATATGTTCCTGTCAAATCACCATAACCTTTAGCACCTGGAGCACCTTGGAAACCAAAGTAATCATCGGCTAGGAAGTAACCAAAATTAACCCTAACACCAACAGTTTTTGGAATAAGTCTTGATGGATACCCTGCACTAGATGATGTATAGTTCAACAACACCTGCTCGAAAGCTGTAAGCTCTCTGCCAAATAGAATGGTATACTCTGCTTCGCCTTCTGCAAGATACGCTGTAGTAGCTGTACCAAACAAGAAGTTAATGAAAGCAATAAATTCTTCAGGAGTAGATGCTGTATTATTCTTTAGAATCTTAGCTTTGATGAACAGACGATATGTTTCATCATCAAGGAGAATGTTGCCACCAAGAGGTTGTCCAAAGTCATACCATCTACTACCAACTGCCGGATTACCAAAATCCCCGTAGCCACCAGCTTTCAACGCACCTTGGAAACCAAAGAAGTCAAATAGATCAGCAGAGATTAGTTCTCTTGGTTGACCAACAATCTCCCCAATAATATCTAGTGTTGCCCCAGTAGCTTCATCAATACTTCTTTTCTGAAGTAAGTCTTTGAATACCTCTTGGATTGTATATTGTTGGTCAATGATTAGTTGTAGGTAACGGTCTAGGATATCTTTATCCTTGAACTGTTCAGTGATTTGGCTTCTTGCTGTCTCTAGATAATCCTCCGAATCAAAAGGAATAATCATGTCTACTCCTTATGCCACATTAATTATAAGATTTACAGTTTCAAAGCTGGCAATACCATTGAACGGAACGATTATATTGGCAGTAGTTGCAGGCGCTGGGGATGTACCAATAAACATACTGTCTACCTGATGTCCCGGAACTTCGTTAACAGGAGTAAATAGCCGAGAGAAAATAACGTCTCTACCAACACCAAGATTGTCACCGGCATAAGACTGAATATTACTTTGAATCTGGGCTACACCATCACCGGGGAAGGTAGTTGGGTCTTCAGGGTTCAAGCTTAAATTGATAATCATGTAGATTGTCACAGGGTTTGGTCTTTCAAAACCAATGTCATGTGGGAAGCCTTGGGTATCAGTAACACTAATTACTGTGTTACCTTGACTTCTAATGCCCATTGGTTTATTTTCCCAGATAGTGTCAGCAATTAACTGAGAGCTACCACCAAGTACAATAGGAAGGAAACTATGAGGAAGGACACCATTAGAGTCTGTGATGTCAGTGTCATTCTCGTAGATAGCTACTTCATCAACACCTGTAAGATTAAGTAGTGCTGAGTACAGACTGTCTAGGATGTTACTTGAACGTTCTAGTTTAGTATTACGAAACCTAATGCGAAGCTCTTCATCAGTTTCCTTAAGAGTACCGGCAGATGCTTCAAGTGGGTTTGTAACACTATCCCAACCAAGGACAGGAGTAATAATCTGCGTGATTGTGTTAGCTTCTTGCTCTAGAGGACCATCAGCGGTTGCCTGTAGACTACCAATCTTCTTCACTTTAGTAATGTTTAAACGAGTACCAGTAGAGAACGTACTTGCTTGAAATACATCAACTCTGTCTACAACAAGAGTAGTTCCTACAACTGTAGCAATTAGCAAAGGATGTGAAGATGTTATCTCAGCTTGTAAACCAGCTAGGATGTTGGCTGTTGTAGCACCAACACCTGAGTTGTAGGTAACTGTGTTTGTTGTTGTAGTGCTGACAGTATAGTTGATTGTATAGTTAACACTATCGGTTACAGTCAGAACAGCAACGGTGATACCAGCAGCCAACGATGGAGATAATGCAACGCTGTCCGTTACAGTGAATTGAGTACCTGTAACTGGAGCTGCTACTGTATTACCTGCTGGAATCAGAGTACCATTACTACCAGCAAACAAACCAATGGCTGTTGTAGCTGAAGCACCTTGACGACTAATGCCGCCATATTGAACAATGTTATCTAGAGCAATACCAGTGGCTGAATTAGGATCAAGAGCGCTGTAGGACTGTTGGGCTACTTCCCAAAGGTCAGCATCACCAAAGGCATCCATATTGATTAGACGACCAAGTACAGAGCTGTCTGATACGTCCACTACATCGCCGGGGGCTACCAGATCACCAAACAACTCTCTTGCTTTCACCCTTTGCTCTGTTAGAATATCTTGTAAGCGTTTGAGGACGAATCCTTCTGGAGTTATGCCAAATGCCATGTAATTTCCTCAGAATATTTCCCTGATTGACTACAGGGTGATTGTAATTGGAGTTGTTTCTTCACCGCTAACAACCTTCACTCTGAAAGTCATTGAGTAATTTCTATTTACTAGAGTTGAAGAAAAGGATGTGATTTCTTTCACACCGGTTTCTAGAAGGATTTGTTGTTGGAACAAAAGGTCAACTGCTGCTTTAGTTGTCTTCTTACCTAGAATCTGTTGCCAGTAGGGAACACCATATGTTGTATTAAAAACATACTCTTCTTGGAAAGTTAGCAGACGAATCTTAAGTCGTTGTGCAGTTGTCTGAGTATACGGCTGAGTGGTATACTCTTTTGTAAGAGGCCCATTGAAGAATATAGCATCGTGAGTGCTTTCATCTAGTAGAATATCAATGATACTTCTCCTTATGGATTAGATGGGCCAGGGCCAGGGATGTGATCATGCGTATCAAAGGCAATACCATTAAAGGTGCTTGTACCTGTTAAGATATAAGAGCCAGTGATGTTGTAATTACCAGTCTGATTAATGTCACCAATCCAAGTTGTAGTTGGGGATGTAACAGTAATAGAAGTAGAGGCATCCAGACTAAAGTTAGCACAAGTCATTGTTATATCAGCCTGAGCAGTCACAGTAGCATTATTGCAATTCACTTCAACATTCTGTTGAGTGTTGACGATAACGTCACCAGAAGCCTTAAGTCTTACTTCGTTTTCTTGACCTGTACCGATGTTATTTACTAAGACAGCATCTAGTGTACTATGAGGCCAGAAACGTTTTTGAGGGTCATTGATTGAATTAGAAATAGTATGGATGCCGGGAATGGCAAAACAATCTTTCTTATCAAACTTCCTGAAATCTGTTGGTGTTACTTGTCTACCTGTTCCCCTTTTCCATGTATCCAACCCCCTCATGGAGAAGATAAGCAGAACAGAGTCACCTACATTAATTGGAAAGGTAAAAGCTGCTGTACTAGATGATGGGAACTGAAATGGAACATTAAGTACCACTGGACGTTCTTCTATAGAACCATTTTTATTTTTAATATTTAAAGTTGGTTGAACATCCAGCGTCATATCTTCTAGGTCATTACGAACAGTCACAACAATAGCTGGAATAGCTGTGTGGATGTTATTCATGTTATAACTAAAAGAGTTATTAAGAAGCTCTTGCATACTTTTTTCACGAGACACACTTAGCTCCTTATACTTTAATCTTTTGTGAACATCTTAAATCCGTATACCAATCATTACCACGCCATTGACCATATGTTCTGGTGGACTCTACTTTGTAGTATCCACCAAAGTTATCATCTTCTAGGAGAATGATAGAACCGGGAAGTATCTCAGGATTGAGAAGAATCTTCATTTGTACACCAGTCTTTTTAACTGGGTCTTTCTTGGCTCTGGCATGATCACCGCTAACAGCATATGGAAGTTCAATCAAACCAGTTGTCTTGTTAATTATAAATGATGTTGCAAGGTTATCTGTTGATGTGCCTGACATATCATTAGCGTAAAGAACACCATCATCAACATGCCACTCAACTTGCTGTGCTTCACTAATCTCATCTAACAGCTCTCTAGCTGTACCAGAGAGCGGATAACCATCTAACACAGGATTGTTTAGGTTAGTTCCGTTATACACCGCACGAGAAACACCGGGAAGCTCTTTACGAATCTCTTCAAGAACGTCTCTGTAGGTCTTACCGGGTGCTACATACTTACTTAGTGTTGAGTGGTTTAGTTCTGTATAAGCCGCACCCATACGAATCTGAGTGATACTATCTGTACCTGATTTGCGTGTAGTGGCTTCTGTTACTTGTCCAGCAAACAACCTTTTGATTGCAGTGTCATGATAACCAGCACTAAGTACAGCAGCAATATAATCTTTTTCTAAAAGCTTTTGTTTCTCTTTAGAAAGATTATAAACTTCAATTACACAACTGTTTGTCTTGTCTTTGTTTGAACTTGACTTGGAAACATCAAAGGAGATATTAAGTTCAGTGACTTCAAATCCATCACCTGTTTCAATATCACCAATGATTAACGAATATGCTCTATTCTTTTGGTAGATGATAGCCATTTATTCACCATCATCATAGATATAAAAGCACTTATAGTATTCAGATAACTCGAAAGGAAACTCTTTATATTTCTCAGTATTAATTGTACCGATAGGCTCTAACCAAATATAACCAGTAATTGGGGTCAGTACATAATCCAAGCCAATAATATAAGAAGGGACTAAACCAACACCAAGGATAAGTGGAGTACCATCTTCAAAGTTTAAATCAAAGAACCACTGAGCAGCCCTTTCATTATAATAAGCTCTGAAAATAAATGCTTCACCTTCTAATGCAATAGAGTAACTATAATCAGCATCAGTGAATAGAGGAAGTGGTACATATTGAACAGTCATTTGTATCTCCTTCCTTATTGTTTTCTTAGTGGATCAAGGTCTTCAGCAGGGGTAGCGGGCGCTGTAGTATCCCCTGCCTCTTGAGCAGCAGCACAGTCTTTAGGTGTACTTCCTTTCTTACCCTTCTTAGCTGTTGGTGTAACTTTCTTCTTTAGTGCGTTCTGAACATCTTGCGGTAGTTCTGTCTTTTCTAAAGTAGCGAATGTAACTTGTTCTAGACTGCAATCAAAATAAAGTGCATCACCAGTATTGACATCTTGTCTAATCTTAAAGTTGGTTAACACTAGATCAAAGACAATCGACTTAATATTATAACCATCAAACTCATAGATTTCTACTGTTTGGATGAAACTATCATACCTATCCGTCTTAGGGTTATACTTAACACCAGAGAGGATGCCGATGAGTGAATCCCTAACTTCTTCTGTGAAGTCATTCCTAAGACCATTATTACCAAGTTCAGCAATTGGATTACCAAGGTTTAGAAACTGACCAATCGAATCAGGAAGAAATTGTAAAAGACCAGAAGTACCACTATTTACTGAGATTGGTTCAGGTTGAGGGTTAGCATTGTTTGGTTGCAACCCTTGAAAGTCTCTAATCAAACTTGGGATTGGGGAGATATCAACACCAGAGATAACACCAGAAAGAGAGAATGTTGGATTCTCTCTAATGAAGTGATCTGTAATATTAGCCCCAGAGTCTACCGGGTGACTAGTTACTTTACCTTTATAATCTTGTGAGTATGCAGTGACAACATCGAAGTAAATAAAACCCGAAGGGTCTTCAGGGCGCTCTGTGCTGCCCCAGTGTAAGCCTAAACTCATAGACCCTCCTTATTGGGTTTGTGGATACATCTGCCATGCTTCGCCAAGAAGTTGCTCTTTAACTTGATATATAATTTTATCTGCAAGTTGTTGAGCGGACTCAGTAGGATTTTCACCAGCCCAATCACCCCCATTGACTTCCACATTAATAGAACCAATACTCATGGTATTTTGAGTGCTGTTTGGTTGCATTTCAGCTAATGCTTTCTCCCGCATTTGTGTATCATAGCCAGCAGGGTCTTTGTAATAAGGAGATGTAGGATCACCATAGACCGCTTGACCCCTAGCCTTAGCAGCACCAATATTCATAAGAGAATTATTTGCAAATGAACTTAGAGCAGCAACAGGGGTTGATGTATCTTGAGCAACTACTGTGGGAAATGCTCCCTCTCTCCAACGCTGAAACTCAGCCACTAGATTCATAATACCAGCAATCTCTTTGGCTGTTGCTTCTAGAGTTGGGAGCCAAGATGGAGTTTCAAATCCCATAATATCACCAAACAGATTCTTAATCTCTGTCCAGTCTTTAACTAGCTGGGCACTTACATCAGCACCTAACCAATCAGCAATTACGCTATCTCTCCCTTCTAATGCTCTTACAAAAGATTCCGGGAATAGAAGTAAGTCTCTTGCGTGTTTTGTTAGCTCATTAAATCCGCGAGCCATTCTTTCAACTAATCCAGAAGACTCACTCAATCCATCTGTGAATGTTCTAAAGATTCGTGAGAAACCTTCCTCAAGACCAGCCTTAGATGCAATATTAGTGAAGTCAGTAAGGAGGTTAACGGCTCTTGCTTGTTCAGCTTGAGAAGTCTTCATAGCAATGTCTAGTTTAGGCTTTGCTCTCTCTCTCAGAATTTCAGAAACAATAGGAAGGATATCAGACTTAACTCTACCTTCTGGAACTGCTTCCATAAGCGCTTGCATGGCCTCCTGTCCTTGCAATCCTCCACCTGTTTGGCGTTGCAAAGCTTCAGCGAATACCGACATAGTGCCCGGCATTGATTCAGCCATTTGCCTACGCAATTCCTCCATAGAGACAGTTCCTTTTGCCTCCATTTGAGATAGTGCGTTCATTACTAACTTTTGGCGAGCTGGCGATGTACCCATTGCTCTCGCATACTCAGCAAAGCCAAGATATGTGTTCTGAGCTTGGTCTAGTGTTCTACCAGCACCAAGGCTGTTAGATAGGAAGTTGTTATAATCTTGTGCTTGATCTAGATAACTAAAACCAATACGATTACCTTGTCCTCTCAACCATTCAAATGCTGCTGGTCCTTCTCCCTTTAAACCCTGCGCCTCAACTACGGCTTGTGTAGTCAATTGAGCGCTAATGATTTCTTGGTTAGCTCTATTAAGTGCAGACCCACCATAAAGAGTTGCACCACCAAGAATAGCAGGACCACCATAACGACTAAAGATTCCAGCAGACCCACCAGCAAGACCAGCTTGACGAGCTGAAAGACCTCCAGTTGGTTGCCCTAACGCTGCTGCTCTGCCAGTAACACCTCTAGGCTGTGTTACCCTAGGGTTCAATGTTAGATTCCTGTTTACGCCCAACATAGCCTGACGAATAGATGAATTAATATCTCTGGTCAGTCTACTCTGGTCTATCTGGAACCTATTTACAGGAAAAATTACCCTGCGACTAACATCATTGAAAGCTTTCTGTACTTCAAATTGAAGTCTATTAGTATTAAAAGCAAAATTGATATTAAATACACCATTACCAATCTTACCTTTTTTATGGAACTTAGCCAGTTTAGCTTCTAATAGTTTTAAATACCTATCTACCTTCTTAAGCGCAGCCATATCCGTAGACAAGGAAACCTTAGCATAGTAGCTTGAAATTTGTGTCATACTTTAATTCCACCATATTTTTCATAAATATTAATAACTTCATCAATGTATAGTGTGGATAAAGTTTCTGTATGACCATCTTTCATTTCAATCTTATTAATAACCCCACAAGGAAGTGTTGTTTTAATCTCAGATTCTGCTGCCTTACAATCTGTGACAGTGCTAAACTTCCAAACACCCAGCGATTTAATTGAAAATATACAAGCAAGCGCTTGTTGTTTCTCTCTATTTATTATGGAGGATGTTATGCCTATCTTAATTGCTACAATAGTTTCTTTATCATGCAGTCCATTTATGTAGGACAATGTTTGTTTATGTCGAAAGCATCCACAGGACATTCCACCTTTAAGAAGTGTACTATATAAAGTCTCAAAACTTTCTTTGCATTCACCACAGGTAACAAACCAATAAGGCTTGACTCCTTCTCTGTACCTCTCACAAGGAACAATTCTACCGCTTCTTTTAAAAACTGTTTCTTTATGGAAAGCACCAGTGTCGAAAAACCTTTTAATAACTTCATCTTCAGACTGGAGTAAAGTGTTTTTAACTTTATCTCGCCTAGCTTCTATGCACCGCCTGCCACCAGAAAGAAAGTCATTAATCACTTTAGATGTACAGATGTTGTGGCAAGGACATTCAATTAACACCCTTGACTTTACACCAATAAACTCTCCATCCCAACCCATGAACTTATAGTTATCTTCCGAGCAAGCTCTTTTTATCAGAATCTCGTATTGCTCTTTAGTCCTCTTTGGAGCTTTTGAGCAACCACATGGCATCCTACCGTCAAGTATTTTACTCTTAGTAATAAGAAATTCACCATTGCCATATAGTTCACTATCGCCAGAGCACTTATTACATTTGACTGTATACTTTCTGTTACTACCCACTAACTCACCAAACCAACCTATCACTACAAGTTGATTATCCACACCGAACTCATGCCCGACAAAATCATCTTCTAACTCTGATTTTTGCATAAATTATCTTATCCTTGGTTGGGCTTTTGGAGCTGATGCTTTCTTCTGTTCTTCTTTCAGTGTATCTTGTACATCTATCATCTCTAGCATGAAATACATATCTTCAACGCTATAGATTGTTTGTAGTTCATGTAAAGTGCAGAGCCTTGGTTCATACATTAACAAACGCATTACTTCAAAGCTTCCACTAAACTCCTCTGCTATTCTTTTTACTTCTGCTGTTTGTACTTGCGACTCACTAGCTTTTATTCTTCGCTTGAATCGCTTTCGACGTTTGGGCCTTCTTCTTCCATGTCACCGAAGTTATGCTTCATAATCTCACTAAGGAGTTTAAACATATGAGCATAACGACCAGCAAACATCTTATCAAAAGACTTTGCGTCAATATCCATACTACCCTTGGAAGCTCCCTTACAGATAACTTCACGAGTTAGTTCAGGGGTCATACCTTCAGTTTGCATCTTGTGTTGAATACCAAGACCAACCATTGCAGGGAATGTTTTGAGAATGTAGTTCTCACCATCAACTTCTTTTTCAACTTGTGCTAAAATCATTACCAATTTCCTCAGAATTTAAATAAGACCCGCAATATCAGAAATGGTACTGAGGGCTGAATCAAAGAGTGACGTGGACGGACGCAAATTGCCCCCAACAATCCAACCATCACTTGTGTTACAACGTATCGACCAAACTCGGTACTCAAAGGAATCACTAAACACCACTTCTGGATATTGAAGGATATATGCTTCGGATGAAGTAAATATACTTGAACCAGATAAATCTTTAAGTGTAAGTGAAATCCTTGCAGAGCCTGTTTGTAAATCTAGTGCGTGAATCTGCGATAAAATGTCATTAGACTCACCTGACTGTAGGCATGAGAAATTAATGACTGCCGCTGTATTGTTATTTCGTACTCTGGTGTTCTTACCATTGATACCATCAACAGCAGTCATGCCAGCATATACTCGTTGGATATTAATTGTGTTCCAACCAGTAAGGACATAACCACCAAAGGATAGTGTTACATCCGTAGGACTATATGTGTTTACAGAAAAGCTCATTAGAAAAGTCCCTCTAAGATTGGTGCAGCAGCGGCTACAGTATTTAAGAGGTCATCAATAAGAGAACTAGCATCAGCATTACCACCAATGTAGTTAACACCTTGACTGCTTCTGATATTCCATGTACGTTCTGAGATGTCTGGCCCATAACCAACATCTGGGACACCTTCAATCCAACTAGTTGTACTAAAGAATATGCTACTACCTAGTTGGTCTTTAATTAGTAGAGGAAACTTACCACGTTGGGTAATCTCATCAATCAACAATAACTTATTTAATATCTCATTACCTTCTGACGTATTTTGTAACGTCAGGGTAATAGTATAAGTTTGATCGTTGTTATAAAGTCTTGCAACTTGCCCATCACTAGTTCTAGCTGAACTATATGGGGCAAGGTCTTTAGAGATGTTTACAAATGTACCTGAGATAAAGCCTGTGAGTGGTACAACACCAAACAACAGTACAGTGATATCTTCAGGTGAATAGTGATTCAAACTATTAGACATATAAATTCCTTATAAAATAGGGGCTATATTTCAAGCCCCATAAACAAAGGAACTATTATGGTCGCCACTTATCAGCAACAGTACCACCAATAGCTTCAAGGGTTGACAAAGTATCAGGATCGAACTTGCCATTACCGCCTTGTAGGTTGGAGAGACTTACACACTGAATTACCCAATCACGGTTCTCAATACCAGTGCTATACATAGCGTCTGGATGATTACCAATGAAAGCTTGTGGGCTGTAGTAAACACTACGACCAATGTTATCCTTGATAGTTACACTGAACAACCAAGTCTCATCACGAGTTTCTTCATCATTAGCTAGAAGCTGAGAAAGAACATCAGTTGAGTCAGAAGCTTGGTGAAGGCTCAGTGTGATTGTTGATGCTTTGTTAGCACGAACAACACGAGCATTACTTAGATCAGCACCAACGTAGAGAGTTGAAGCTGGAGTTTCCCGAGTGATAGTCAGAAACGAACCATCTGCATAACCAGTAATAACATGAGAAAACTGGCTGTTAGACAGAATGATTGTCATGTCTTCAGGGGAGTAGGACTTTAGAGTTTGTGAAGTTGCCATAATAGTTCTCCTTAAACCCCAGCCACGCCACGAACAACAACCTTATGCACAGCACCAGCCAAGCGGAAGTTGAACAGGAAATCACCCATAGTACGTTGAGCACGGAGGGTGGGGGAAATTGCCAATGGGTCTGGAGCTTCTACTGTGAAGGCAGGATTAGGTGCAATACCACCGTTAGTAACACCTTGGGTGAGTACAGTACGAATCTCGTTTTCAATGATAGTGGCACCAACACGAGTATATGGAATCTTCTTGCTATTGATTAGACGGAAGAAGATGGCCTCTTGTAGACGGGCATATACCCAGTCAATAAAGATCATCACGTCAATGAACTCTGAGCTAGAGACAACACCATCTTGGAAGATTTCTACACCAGCTACGCGAGTGTACATATTGCAATTCTTGCTACGGAGGTTAACCCGTTGAGTATCAGTCAGGGAACTAACAGTTGGGCCACTTACTGATTTAAAGTTCCAAGTGTTAGAACCAGGTACTTCAGGAAGTTGGCTACCAATCCAAGCACACTCTGGATAGTCAGCATCAGCGGTTGGTAGATATACAATAAATGTACGATCATAGTTTGCATCAGAAAGAGCAGTAGCAACATCAGTAATTGCAGCAGTAGGGACATCGGTGTCTTGAGTAGATGTACCATAAATCTTACGGCGTGCCTGAATAGCAGCAGCCAGTTCAAGGATATCTGCTTTAACGTGTGATTCACAAGTTAGGGCATACCAAACGCTGTTGCTGTCTTCTACTGCTTCAAGAGCTTCAGTCCAAGTCTCAGTTGGAGTATCATTCACCAGAGTCAGATTAGTAGAGGCTACGATTGACCAAGCAGTACCGGGAGTGACTACGGATACATCAAAAGTACCGTCAAGGTTATCAACGAAAGTGATACCTGAAATAGGAGCAAGGTCATATGCAGCTTTAAGGCCAGCAACAATCTCTACAGCAGTAGCATCAACATCGGATGTGAAAGTAAAGATAGTACCATTAATGGTTACAGTATAGGTTGTGCTATTGGCTACAGTGGCTACTGAACCAGCAACACCATCTACTTGACGACGACCAACAACAATGCTAGTTGGCTTTAGTGTCTGACCAAACAGGGCAGATGCCATCTTGTAAACATTACTAGTTGAAGGGAAGTCATCAGCAACACCAGTAATGCTAGTATAGGTACGGGTACGCTCTGAGAAGTTGGTAAAGGTTGCAAGGACAGCGGGGATGTCGAAACTGGCAGTATCAATCTGTGCCGTTTCGCGTGTGATAAAAATTTGTACAATCTGGTCTAATTCGGCCAATTGAGTATCCTCTTTTATTAGCTTATTTTGTTTATGGAATAGGTGTTTCAGGGATGGTGAAAATCTCACCAGATACTTCATCAACCAATACAACCTTTTCCACCCAATCAATCGGCTGAATGGTTTGTACGGCATAACTAAATGTCACATCCATGTTTTGATATTCAATCCACTGTGTGTCACGTAGCATTGGTGCTCGTCTTAGAAGACTTTTCCTAATAGGTGATAGTTTACTTTTTTGGAATTCTTCTATTATCACTATATTGTTTAGGATTGCATTATTAAATTCAAAAGCTAAGTCACCAGCAGTTGATCCACAAAAGCTAAACTGAACCATGACTTCATAATGGGTCTTAAACCAGAGGTTCTTATTTAATCCAAATTCATCACCATCATCGGTGAATGTAGCTGTCTGGACTCTACCCTTTTGTTGTACATTTACAATCTGAACTACAACGTAAGGATTAGCTGGTTCATTACCGTTAAGGTGTGAGTAGATAACCTCGACTGCTGGGACATTACCTTCAAAGACCTTTAATACTCCTGACCTAACAGCAGTTCTTACATCTGAGTATATAGACACTACTGTCCTCCAGACTTACGACCTAATAGATAATCAACACTATCTAACATCTTACCTGTATCAATAAGAGGATCGTTGAACCCCTTAAGTTGTACAGTGAGTGGGGCGTTCATTGGTATCTTCCAGTCTCTAATCTCATCTTGCATCATCTTTACAAAGACTGGGCCTAATTTGTTATACATGGCAGTCCACGTTGACTTGCCCATTGCAATATCATCAATCCAACCAAGCACTTGAGGAGTTATCCACTTCTCTTGTTGAACCTTCTCCATAAACCCACTTCGGATGAATGGACGCATTGGAATTTTATCGTTACCCTCTTCTTGCCACTGAGCAACCTGTGCAACTGTTAGGTTGTCGTTCTCAGGACCATACGTAGAATCTTGAAAGAAACCAATCTTAGCTGCCAGATGATTACCCCTTTCGAGGTTCTTTCTCATCTTCTTCCAGACAGCATCATCAACTAGATAACCCCCTTTATCAACTAAAGCCATATACACCTCAGTTTGGAGTTAACTCAATTCTTGTAGCTAGAGCCTTGTGATGATTTAAAATACCCATCTCATAGTTACTAACTTTCATAACCTTGTAGCGCTCTCCCTGATAAATAAACTCATCAGCAGAGTAACCACTAGCACCTTCTTTATCTGTACGAAGGTCTTCATCTGAGTATACTTTCCACCATTGCCGTGTTCTTTCAGCTTCTGGTAGCATAAGTATTTCATTTGGTTTTAGTGGTTGGATATTAACTGTTCTAATAATCTCAGCTTCAGCTCCCTCAACCCAATCACCATTTACATAACTACCCTGTGTCTTTCTATAGACAGTTAGTTCTATACTTTTGGTTAGTAAGAAAGTAGGTTTTAACATAACTTACTCCTTACAATGTAGTTAGGTTGAACGGATCACTATCATTCCACCAGTCTGTATCACAAATCTTAACTTGTGTAAGGGGGCTTCTAATATTATCTGGATTATCATTGTTAGCGTTGAAATCTGCCCAACTAATACCAGATGCATAAGGCATCAAACCATTAGGAAGGTTTGCACTACTACTGTCATTAATGAAGTTTTCTAGTGCTTTTAAGTATGCTGTAGATAGGTTAGACCAGACTTCAATATCTCCGGTACGCTCTCTTGAAGAGTAACCAGCTAATTGCATACTTGCTGCGATAGCTGCCAAACGAGCAGCTTGCATAATATTCTGTCCATTCAAATCTAGGAACTGTTGAATCTCTTCATCAGAGAACAGTTGATAGAATGGGGATGTTGGTGTATCACCAATAAGAAGTCTTACTGTTTGTACGGGTGTTAGTGCCATAAAAACTCCTTAAAGTGGAAATGCAAGGGGTCTTTCGACCCCAGCACTATAGACTCCACTATTAGTTGGAGCTGAACATACGAACTACTACTTGAGGACGACGCATCAGGTTGATGAAGTTAGACTCAGACTGAAGGGTGATTTCAGTATCTGAAGGATTACGTTCTTCAAACATATATGCTTCTAGACCTAGGGTGTTGCTGAATTCAAAACGGTTGGCTGGGCCAAAGTAAGTTTTGAACACATCAGTAGTACCCATTGGGAAAGCACGAGCTTCGCCAGCGGTGATTAGCGGGGTAACGCCATCTGGAGCATAACCACGATACTCAACATAACGGATGCCACCGTAAACAAACTCACGATCCAGACCAGTGCCCAGACGGTTACGCAGAGGCTCTTGGGTGCTAGTGTAATACTGGTAAGCAGTCTTAACGTTAGCTTGGGTGATCAGCTTGTTGAAGAAGGTTGGGTGGCAAAGAGCCACAACTTCAGTAACGATGTCACCAGTGAATAGGTTATCTTGGATGTGAGCAATTACTTCCTCACCCTTTAGGATAACTTCAGTGGTGCCAGTGCCGAGTACGAAGTCAACTTCTTTACGGGTAATGCCGAAGTCAGAGTAAACGTCAACAACAACAGTACCATTAGGAGCATACACAGTACCAGCAGTTAGCATCTGAGCACGAGCAACTTCTAGGGTTTGTGCATGTGAACGACGAATACGTTCAATCTTGCGGGCACGAACCATATCTAGAACTTCTGGTTGACCAGTACCGCTACCACCGTAGGCTGCTTTACCCTGAATATCTTCAGGCTTGATAGCATCGTCTAGTGGGAAGTGAGGAACAGGATAGCTCTTCAGTTCACGAAGGTAATCTTGGGAAACGTTGTTACGGACGCCACGAGGACGGTCGCCAACAAGACCCAGAGACTGGTTGATTTTCTCGAAGGTTACGGTGTTCTGTGAAACACTTTCAACATCGAACAGACCCATGTTTTGAATCTTACCGTAGAGGTTGGGGACGACCAAGAGGTCTTGGGTCCAGTCTACTAGTTCAAACGGGTTGTCAAAACTACGAATAATAGCCATATTCTATTTAATCCTTATACTGTTGGTGCGACGTTAATGTTTAGGGCTTCTAGAGATGCATATACAACATCTTTTTCTGCATCGAGGTCATAAGTAGCATCGAGTACCAACGCACCCTTAGATACTTCTGCTGGGCCTTTAACAAGAACGACAATCTTAGTGTCGGTGGTGGCAGCAATGGAATGGTCGTCAAGTACGATTGCAGCGGCAACAGCACTACCATCAACGGCAGTCTGTACGGCAATTTTGTACTTACCGTCAGCGGTAACTTTACCTAGAACAGTACCAACAGCATAAGTTTTAGCAGTGGCTTCGTTTACGGTGACTTCCAAACGGCAGAAGCCTTTTTCTGGCCATAGTTCTTTCTTTACAAGGTGGCTCAGACGGAAAGTGTCAGTAGCAATAGTGGGCATATTTATATCTCCGAGATATTATTGATTTTGATATTTTGCTTTAAGAATTGCAGAAGTAGCGTTCTCTGCAACAGGCTCTTCAACTTCGGTATTCTTGCTCTTCTGTTTGAAGAGGTCGGAATCTTCTAGCTTTTCTTCTTTGGCTTTGAGTGATTTAACGATCACTTCAAAGCTTTCATCGGAGACAGCTTCAAGGGATTTGTAGAGTGCTTCAGCGGCTGCTTCATCTTTCTCTACTTCAGCAATTGCAGCTTTACGCGCTTTTGCTACAGCTTCTAATTTAGCAAGTTCAACTACTTCAAGTTGTTCCTTGGCTTTCTTTAGTTCTTCTTGTACAGGGGCAAGGGCAACTTCGATTGCCTTGCTCACTGCTTCTTCGTGTGCAGCTTTTGTAATAAACTCAGACATAGAGTCCTCTTCTTGTTTTTGAATTTCCACGGAGGGAGACTTTGTATCTTCCGATACACTAACGCCCTTGGCTGGAATGCCAGAGGACTTCTTGATAGCTTCAACTTTTAGGGTTGCAGCTTCAAAGTTCTTTTCAAATTGTTCTTGTGCTTTAAGAATGAGTAAGTAATCTTCTGCTGACAACTCAGCAACAGCTTTCTTAATGTCATCAATCTCTTTATCAAGAACCAATGACTTCATTACTTGGATAGCATCAACTTTCTCTTGGATATATTCATCATATTCAGAAGCAGATTCATCAAAAGAATAACCTGCATCACCAACGTCATATCCAAAAGCAGTAGCTAGAACAATGGCATCTTCATACCAGAGATGGTAGAACTTACAGAGAAAATCAACAATATTCATTGTGACTTGTACTTCTGTAGCTTTATCTACTTGTTCTTCAGTGATACCCTCTAAGCTTTTGGTTAGTAAAGTTGTGTGGCCATTTGCACTTCCCCCTACAGCGGGACCAACAAGGGCAACAGCAGCACCTTCAAAATCAAAGTTAAAGTTAGACAACTTTCGTGTTGCCTTAATAGCTTTAGTCATCCAATCTCTCCGTAGTGGCTCGACCTTGGATTGAAACTCCATTGACAGTCCCATCTTTAACAGATTTCCATAGGAGTTCACCTACTTCTGTTTCTGGGAAGTACCAACTTTGCAACCAAGTGCCTTTTTTAATTGTTTTATCGTCGAGAACAAAATCAACAGGGGCTACATAACTCTCAACAATCTTAGCTTCTTCTGTTTCAACTTTGTGGAATAGATTAGCTTTCATGCAATGTTGATTGAAGTTATGACAAGCTTTCTCAACTTCTTCTACAGTGTAAGTATCACCATGTAGGTCTGTAGTAGTATCGCCACCATCTTGTGGTTCTAGTACAATGAATAGAGCTAAACGTTGCTCCTCATTAACAGACTTGGTTACTTGCTCAACTGCTTCAGCTTCTTGTTCACTACCACCAAAATGTTTCTCAATGAGTTCGCCTAAAGATTCAGCGAAACTTTTCTTCATACCCTTTTCCTTTTTCGCTGCTGCAAGACCAGAGGCAATTGCTTGCCCCTCATCCCCAGTATCTTTTAGAACGCTATTAGCCACTGCTACAAATATCTCTTTTTGTTTGTCTGTGAGATTCTTTGCTGCGTTCGGCAATTTACTCTTCGTCCACGGCATTATGTGTTCTCCGAGTTGCCAGTTGATTGATCACCACCGCCTGTAGCACTACCTGTTCCAGATGGCATACCTTCCTGCATACCTTCACCAGCATTAGATGAGAAGCCTGTCAGTTGCTTACGCCCTTCATCAATATCCATTGAAGTGTCATCAAAAGGAACTGGCATGTTCGCCTGTTCAGCAATCCAGTTAATTGTACGTGGGTCTTGACTCAGCATTCCTGCCGCACCAACACGTTGAATAAACTTAGATAGAACATCGAGGTCTGGAGTCTTAAGATCACCAAAGGTGAAATGAGGAGTGACTGATGTATCCCAACCATTAAGAGCAAACAACTGAGGAATAAGGTCATGGTTGAGTTGGTCTTGAATCTCAATCAACTTTGACTCAATAGCCATATCTGAGATACCCTGTAGGGACTCAGCAAGACTGAATGAACCACCACCTTCTTGACCTAGTACAAGCTGAGAAGCCATAAGAGAAGAAATAATCTCATTCTTATAACGACCAATAATCTTGTTTACATCATGAGCCTTTTGACCAGTAACAGAGATAACATCAAACTTAAAGTATTGTTCACCTTGGTCATCTAGGACTTGAGGAAGAATCAAACCACTCTGTTCATTCATATGCAGGTTCCGCATGATATTTTTATAATAATCATACACAGCCTTATCTTCAGGACTAGCATCCTCTGCCATGTAGCGTGGCGGGATATAAAGAACTTTAAGTCCTCGCATATCACTTGACACACCCATTGCTTCAAACTCTTCTAAAGAAGTCTTATACTTCCAAGCAGCCCAACAGGCTTTAAGAGGTGACTCACCTTCAGGGTTATCTTTCAGAGGGTTGTTGCGAAACAACATAAACTTCTTACGACGAATGAATTCTTCACTATTCGTATTTACTAGCGTAGCGTTACTCTTACCTGATGGTTCAACAATGAATTGCCAAAGACCTGATAACTTACGACCTTTCTTTTCCCAATCCCAACTGGCTACAGTATCCTGTGCAATTAGAGGGAGACTTTCAATACCAATCAACCCATCGTCATACTTACTACCATTACCCTTTAAACGCTTGCGATACACCTTTTCAATAGGAGCAAAGCCATAACGATTGAATGTAGCAGCACGTCTGATGAATGATCCAAAACTATCCTCCATATCACCCATGACTTGCTCAAGGAATACAGCTTTATCTTTTAGCTGATCTTCATAACCCTCTGGAATCTTAATGCTCCAAGGGACACGAGCAATTGCCATTTCAACTAAGTTGAGAGCAGGAGCAATGGTGGCATCTTTAGCCATCTTCTTATAAGTATGAATTGCTCGGGGCCAACGTAGTTCTGAATTGCACTCTTCAAAGATGTTACCACCGAGAGTCCAAAGACCGTTGTAACTTGATTGCCCTAGTTTAAGCCGAGGTATAGTTGAGTCTGCGCCTTGGGAAAGTGTAGTAACACTCTCAACGGCTGTTTCAGCCATATAGCCTCCTATCGGGCAAATGGGTTAGTAGTTGTTAGGATAGAATCGGCTGATTTTAATCCTGTGAGGAAGTTTGGTATATTCATTTTCTGAGCCAGTGTTATGAAGGCATCAGACGATGCGTCCACTTGGTCATCCTTATTCTTTCTGTCACCAGTGAATGCTTCTAGCTCAAAGAAATACTCATCATTCCAAGTACCAGCCACGTATCTAACTAACCCAGCCTCTGTTGCTGCTGCGAAAGGTTGGAAACGAATGACTTTAGATTTATTAGATGGGCGCATTCTTGCGTAGAACCCTTCCTCAATAAGCTCTTTAATCATCATTTGACCAGCAGCTTTTCCTGCTTGTCCAGGCTCCTGGGGGAGTATGATTTGAGTACCATCGGGATCAGATTTAGCGGTAACAATAATTCTCTGTAAGACTTCACCAAACCTTGCTCTGAATCTCACAACATCTTCGATGACATATAACCCTGTCTTTGTTTTACCTATTAAAACTCCAGCAGTCCAGTCAGGATTTGGCAGGGATTCGGATGGGATCGAGCCAGCGATATCCCATGCTCTACAGTAAGAAACAATTTCTAAATCACATGGATTAACTGGTTCACCAAGCCATTCGGCTTTCCAATAACCAGAAGCATCTTCACGAATATCCCAGTTTCCGTAAAGGTCGCGTTCTTGTTTTACACGTTTAAGACCTTGAAGGTTTGCAAGATATCCAGGGTTGGATTTAATTAGTGGTGGGTTATCGTAGATTGTTGCTGAGATGAATTGTAAGGAGAGGGGGAGTACATGACTTCCGTAAGTATCAAGTAACTCTTGCCTTGTGTCTGCCCAAATCATTTCGTTATTTTGACGAATAAACCATCTTACCTTACCATCACGCTCTGGATCAGGTCTTCCTGCATTCTCTTGACCTTTAGGGATAATCCACCAGTCAATCCAACGACGAACAAAACTGTCCGGGTTCGGGTTGCAAGTTAAGAAAAGGTTTGGAACCATTTTTGCTTTAGATCGTAGGCGAGAAAGAATAACCAAAACATGGTCTTCTAGAAGCTGTGTGGCCTCGTCGATCATGCACGCCGATACTTGTCTACCACGCCATTTCTCAGCATCCTCATTGGTTTCACAGTGACCCATAGCCACAACCGCACCGGAAGAGAAGGTAAATGTCATGGCTTTTTTATTTGGTTTTACATTTGGATCGTAAGCTTTATATAACCCATAAGCTTCGTCAAAAAGTCCACCAGCAACCATAATACTTGTTTGCTGTTTACGGACTACATAACCACGATATTGTGGATCATCTACCCAACGTAAATGGCGAAGTAAGCCGCAATATGACTTACCACCACCCATTGCCTTATCAGTTTTGAAGTTCGTTAAACTTCTTCCACCCTTTCAGGTGTTGTCGGACCAACTCTTAATTCAAAGAATTCTCTCTGTTTCGGGAGTCACTTGACCCCTACTCTACTCACTTCCACATTGCTGTGTGTTTTCGATGGCCTCTACGCACTGTCTTTAAACATTGGCACGGGATTGGCATAGGTAGTAATCTACCCTTAGCTTTCCCCGTTTAAGAGAGTTTTAAATGGAGGCACAAATTTACCACCATATACAATAATATTAGCGTCACTTGATAAGAACCATTCTTGTTTCTTAGACGCTGGTGAGAAACTAAAATCACTCATTGTTTATTCCATTTGTTATTCTCTATCTCAGATTATTAATTATAACAACTTAATTCTCTAAAAGCAATAGCTATAACAAAATAATTAAGCTAATACCCGTTTAATTGCACGAACATACCAACCATTGACTATAACACTACCTGTGTTAGAAGACTTAATCTTAAATCTAGCAGGATTATTCAAAGTATTAGTGTCACCCATATAAATACCAGTGAACTCTACAAGCTGTCTTGTGCCAGCTACTTTGAAGTTTCGCTCTGAGATTAATGGTAGTTCGTATTGACCACCTGTACCATCTGCAAGGAATAATGTGACAGTGAAGTCTTGGTTGTTAGCTGAACTTGTAACAGTGATATCCAAACGAATATCTACAGTGTCACCCAATGCTAGGTCAGTGAAATCAAATGACTGAGTAATAGTATCCCACAAATTAGGAACACCCGGTAATGCATAAGTGAGATTAGTGAATGCACCAAGAGCATCATTAGTTAGTGGATAATATGTACCAGCCACTGCAATACTAATTGGCGTAGTAGCTGTAGCCAAGTCATTGTAATCATAAACACCAACCTTCACTTCATTATAAAGCTCAGCATCGTTAGCGTTAATGATAGCTGCAATAGATGACCAAAGGCCACTATTAGGAATTATTTGTCTAGCCAAAGGTGCTCATCTCCGTATTTGAGAGTAGTAAGGTTGAAGCTGTCAAACCGAATGATGCCTCCCTCGGACCAAACTCTTCGAATATAATTGTTATTTTTATAGTAGCTATTCCGCCAGTAGTATTCTTTACAACTACAGAAGGCTTCTTCAGGAAGCTAGCAATGATATAAGGATTGTCTTCAGAGATACCTGAGAAGATAATATCACCAACAGGTGTTGCTGGTGTATATAACTGCCCTTGTGCTGGACTGATATCCTCAGAAATAAGGTTTAGGTTCTTAGCTGTGAAGATACCATCTGCTGTCCCTGTAACATGCTGATTATATACATCGAATACAAGATTTTGATTAGTTGTAATCTTGTGAACTAAGATATCAGAAGCTGGGCTGATATTCATTGCTATAAAATCACCAGCAGCTACAGAGAACGAACCGCTGATAGCGTAAGTTAGTCCATGCAGAACACCTGCTGCAACAGAGGGTTCTGAGCTAACCTTGACACGTCTAAGGGCTTCTGTTGTACTTGAGTAGACAGACTCAGGAAGATCAACACCTGTGAAGGGTGTGATAGTACTGGTAAGCTCTTGTACAATGAAAGGGCCAGTACCACCCTTAATCCAAACAGGAGTGAAGTTGGTATGTACTAAAAGAGTTTCGCCGGGGAGGATAGGATAACCTACAGCACTATCACTTGGCTTAGATACAGCTTGAATAATAAAGGCTGTAGTAGACGTGTTGTTTCTTAGAATTAAACTTTCATCTTCATCTAAACCAGAGAGTGAAACTAAGTTTACATACTCTGTTAGGCTGGGGAGATTGACTACGGATATTGACATAAGTTGGCTCTAGCCAATCTCCTTTATTATTTTTCTTTCATAACACTCACCATCATGTATTAACAATGGGATGTTTATGTGGTGCTGAGAGTCAGAGTCGAACTGACGACTTATTGCTTACAAGGCAATCCACTTGGCCACTAGCGTATCTCAGCAAATCTGGCTGGTAAGGGTGGGATCGAACCACCGACCGGACGATTAACAGTCGTCTGCTCTACCTCTGAGCTACTCACCAAGAATAATTGATACCGTAGCCACCACTAATCCTACGCTCGGTATCTGATAGGACATACTTCCTACCCTCTCCACTAATCAGTCTTTCCTGACAGTCATTACGCATCTCAGAACCGTATGGCGTGTAACGGGATATTTTTAGGCACCCTCGTAAAACATGAACTTAATCACCTCTTACTCAGCCGTGTTTTCCGCGAGAATATCACTCGGTGCATTATTAATAGGTGAGGCCCGCCAGAGCCTCGGGGAACTAGGCAGTTCCGATACCAAGCACGCAGCTTGATTAGATTCTCTGTTCCATTACAGAAGACGATTATATTTAAATAACCTTTTCAGAGCTTTGTATTTGAAGCTCGGAGTGGGTTCACGGCCGCGTTCTCCGATAATTTAAGCCGACACTTCAAATTAGTTTATCAATCTCAAAATACCCTCACTATTGGTGAATAACTAGATTGATATTTAAACTGGAGCTAAGCTTAAAGGAATCGAACCTTCGACAAGTCTACCGTATTCTAGACTACGAATAAACGAGCCAACCATGAGCCAGCATTAATTCTTTACTCATCAACCTCTTCATCAGCATCATATGTGAGCTTCAGACGGGATGACATTGGGACAACTTCAGCAGTGTGCATATCTTCTACACCAGCGCCATTCTCTTGAGCTTTCTTTGCATCAAGTCTCACTTTGGCGGATGCAATCTCTTCAGCAGAAGCACTCTTATCTAGAGTTTGGATCATACTGATAACCCACTTACTAGTGTCCAATTGATCTTTATCAATCTTATCACCTTTGACAGCAGCCTTGATTGACTTCAAAGCATCTTCTTCTACTTCACGAAGACTGTCTGCTGTCTTACGCAGAGGGGATTTAATAATCCGTACTTTCTGTGTAGAACCTGCTGGGTTCCCTGAGACTCCCTTAGGAATCTTATATTCTGGTTTTTTATATGCCATCTTATTATTCTCTTTGCAATGAGTTGCATTTTGGTGTGTTCTGGATAGGTGTGAATTCCTATCTACGCAAGGGACTTATCTGACTCGCCGACTATTCCGCTTTTCAATGCGGTGTTCTGCCTCTGAACTACCTTGCTGCCCGACTAGGCATTGACGTGTCACGCACGTTTTCAAAACACATTAAAATACAACTTTACTTAGGAGGAGAGGAAAAGTAAAGTTGTAGAAAGACCCTTGAGATGCTGGAGGAGGATACTTCTTGCGAAGTATAGCATCAGGTCTTTAGAAATCTAAATAATAGCGTCAGAAAAACCACTACTCTTACAATTGAACTATAGCAGTTTTATGACAGTTTGTCAAGCATTATTTAATAATCAGCATGAATCTTTCTAAAGTAAGTATCTACCTCGGTGATTGACTCATGTTGATACTCCCATCTGAATGCTACTTCTGTTTCTTCTTGTTCGTAGTCTACTATAATGAACCTTTCATCGTAATCATCTAGTAGTTCTAAGATGTCTTCGTATTCCATGTTTGATTACCTTTGTTATTCTTGTTGGCTGATAAGACACATTGTAGCAATCATAAATCAATAAGTCAACTGTTTCCGTTAATATAACCAAAATAATCTTTAAGTATTGAATTCATCTTAGACCATAAAGCAAAACTTCTATTCTCCATGTCAGCTAATCCTGTTCCAATACCTGCTGCTGGGAATACAATTGTGTTACCTTTACTGAGCTTATAGAGTTTCCTAAGATCACCTAGTACACAATCAAACTCATCGTCTTTGTCAGAAAAGAATGCCCAATCATCCATACTTGGGTATCGCTTTGTGGCTATTCCAAAAGCGTTTGGTTCATCTCGTATGATGGCTTGACCTCGCTTACCATAACGTTTCATGTTATCACCAAATACAAAAATCCTGCTTGGGTATGAGGATAACAGAGATTTACTGTATTGTCGTTTTTCTATAATGATGTTCATTTTATCCTCCTATTAATACATCCGAGTATTCCACCATGCCCCTGAATTATTCAACTCATCTTCATCCCACATATGATCTGGATCACCAACAGCAAATTCTGCAAGCTGATTCAACTCATTAGAGCTGTCCCAACCAAACTGAGCCAGTTGAGCATTCATCATTTGTGAAAGTGTAGGTTGGAATGATACACCAGTATCAATATATTGTAAAGCAAGTGTATCGTAAGCTTGCTGCATCCTACCCTGCTTTAGCATGGAACCGACAGCACCTGTAAAATACAGAGTACTGCCTTGGATACTAAATGTACCATGATTACCTTTTGGACAGCAGATGAACGGGCCAAATTTACCATTGCGTTCAATTAGCTCTGTTTTGCATATTGGACAATTGTTCATTTTTACCTCCTAATTGTTAAACAACTCCATTTATACAAGAGACACGTCCTTGTGTCAATCACTATTTTAAACTATACCTTTCTCTACCATCCTATGGAAGTAAAGGTGGTTATCTCGATTGACTATGATCTGCCAACCACTCTGAGTTTTATGCCCACAAAAATTACACTCGGAAAAATACTCGTTAATCTTACCCCTCACTCTAAGGTAAGTCTCCTGACGATCCCTCTTCTTATCAATCATATAGCCTATACCACAACTTTCACAATCTAGATTCATTAGAATTCACCTCCGTTAAGATCATCATTCCAAAGCCACTCTGGAACCTCATCCATATGAGGAGCATCTGGACAACGTTGTTTTGCAGCTTTCTTCCCCTGATTCACTGGGGTTTTATCCTTCCCTTTCCACAAAACTAAATTATTGACCTTACGGTAGTGCCATCGTCTTCCGTTGCTGCAAGCCTCCTTTTCTGCATACACAACTCCATTTTTAATGAACTCTAAAATAATTTCGTGCACCCTTCTAGTATCCATACCAACTGCTTCAGCAATTGTGCTTTGGGCTTCAAAGTGATCACCACCACGCTCTACAACAAAGAATTGATTCCTTGCCTTTAGATAAAGGTAAACAAATTTTGCACCTTGAGATATTTTTACATACTCACCAGTGTCTTTGTTTATGTATCCCTGCGCAGCCATTAACGTGTATGGCAACTTTACGTATTGTTCATATTCTTCCATTTTCTTATACCTTAAGTTTTAATAGTTATATAGTTTTAGTTAGTTATGTGTGATTCTATCTACTTCTTCATTTCGTCCATCTCCTTTAGCTTAAACATAAATTTAATGATGAAAGCCTGTCTGCTCATTTCACCACGGTTTGCGTCAATCCACTCTCTCAAGTCACGGGGTATATAAAGGTCCACATTCTTCTCCTTGGGAATACTTCTTAGAGACTATACGCAGAAACTACGTATTCCAGTCTATTTCGTTTAGCTTCGCTCTGATACAAAGGAATATGATACAGCACAAATCTACAGCCATGCAATAATCAATTACATAATGATAAAATCAAAAGAAGATGTCTTCGCTCTGACGTATATCTTATGGTATCAGCGGTAAAGCTTTTCTATCTTTCTTTTTCTATCTTATTCTCTCTATCTTACTCTTACGCACTAATTGCGTATAGGTAATTGTATTTTCTGCGTGTACCTATGTGTATAAAGTTCGTATACCCTCCTCCTCTGTCCTCACATGCCACCTATACTACACCCACATCCACACCTTGTCAACACCTCTTGTATCCCAAGAGCCTCATAAAATAATTCACAACAGCCCTTGCATTCCCTCAGAAAATGAGTTAACATAGGTCTTGTGATTAACTAATGAGGAGAGGAAAGATGGAAGACGTAATTTACTACCGATGGGTGTTGATTGATAATCAGGAGACGTGCTATTGCTGTGTAGTGAAACTCTTCGAGGGCTTCTTCAAAAGTCAAGAGGATGTAAAGGAGTTCTACAAATGTGAAGCGTGTTTTGATGAACACTTATTTAGGGTTGAGAAGCTGGAGTTCAGTGCAACCCCTGAATGGATTGTGCGGAAGACAGGGGAGCTTGTGGGATGATAGAACCAATTTATCCAAACACATCTTGGTGTGGCTTCATCAATTATTTGAAAGAAAAGCTTGACCGGGACATGACTGTAGTAGAGACTAAGGACGCTATGAAATCTTACATTCAGGGTGTACCTGTTGAGAAATATTGGGAGGGATTGAAATGAAAGTGATTACTAGAGAGGGTCGGGCTGCTAATGCAGCTTCAGAATGGAAGCAGACATACTTCCGTAAAGGGGAGTGGCAGTATGGAAATGATAAGGAAGTCATTTACTACAAGCTAGTAGCACTGGGTTGTCACCCAGATTATAAAGATGTTGATAAAACAATTGGAAATACTTCTTGGACTAGTATATATTGTAATGAATGTAATGAGAGTGTATTGAAAGCGATACAGCTTGGTGAAGAACCTGATTACGAATCTTCTACAGCGTGTATTTGTAAGCCTTGTCTCCTAAAAGCAATGGATGAAATGAAATGATTAATAAAGATGATAGCAGCTTTGGTGTTCACGCTACACACTGTTGCTCAGTACATGGCTGTAAATACTGTGAGGATGATGTGTGTCCGGTTGTGAATGGACTACATGAAGGAGTTTACTGTGAAGATTGTGTCTATGATGAGTGGTCTACTAGTGAAGCAATCGAGCTTCTAATCGCAAGGGGTTTCATTCCAGAAGGTTTTGATCATTCAACACACAAGCTTATAAATATTCCAAAGGAGGCTTGAAATGAATGACGCATGGCTATTTGGTTTTATCACAATATGGGTTATCCTGTGTGCAGGGGAGCCTGACCTATTGGACGCAATTACTAAAAGAGTTGCTGGACAACCTTGTGAAGTACATCAAATCGTAGAGGAGAAATAATATGAGTACATGGGTATTGATTATAGCCATCCTTACAATGGATGGTAGTGCTATTACAACACAGGAGTTTTCTAGTGAAGATAATTGTTTAGCGGCGGCGACTGTGATAAAATCAAACTTACACCCTATCCGCCTTGGGAAAACTAAAACGGAGTGCTTTAAAAAATGATCACACTATACACCCTACTAGCTGTCCTATACGTCGCCTGTGGAGTAGGTTTCTATAAGCTTTATAGCCGTGAAAAAGAGATTAAAGAGTGCTACCTTGACCACCCTACCACTACGATGCTAGCGCTTGTTTTATGTAGCTGTTTGTGGGTGTTTGTAGTAACATTGTCTCACCTTATGTGGTGCTTTAAGAAATGAAAGGGGTTAGTATGATTGATGACATCAAGGTGAATGGTTATCCTGTGATCATCTCCGTGAGTCATGTAACAGAGCCGGGAGAAGGTTGGAAAGGAACTACACTTGTTGCTGTGTGCTATTCTATGGTTGAGCTGAATGAGGTTCTAAATTTACCAAAGAATCAACCAGAACCATATTGGCAATGGCGTGTTGACTTTGAAGATAAGGTAGAAGACAATGACCCCAGCTAACATACAGAAACTAAAACTCCTAGACCCTAAAGGTAAATCAGGGACAATTCAGTCAGTAGTGCTGAGAAATGACTTGCATTCACAATCGTATGAGAGTACCCTGTATTGGTTGTTGAAAGTAGTGTTGATGGAGAAGGATGCACTTGAGAAGGAAAATAAGAGATTCTTTAAAGTGCTTAAAGAGAACGGTCTTATGACAAATAAATTACTAACAGGAGATAAACAGAATGACTGATTATTTTTACATGTTTAGCTCTGGAGAATACTCAGACTACACGGTTGGTGGTCTATACAGCAGCAAAGAAAAGCTTGGTGAAGAATACTTTGCGAAGTACCTGAAAACACATATGATTAACCAAGTACCGGAGGCTAAGGAGTTCTTTGACCAACTTGAGACTGATATTTACGCACTAACTGGCTACAACCTACCCGAGAATCTGTATAAATACTGCACCCAGGATGAATTGCCATCGGTTGCTATGCACGTATGGTCATACGGATCGCCAGGATATATAGAATACAATGAGAAAGTTACAGCGTATCTTAAGAGGAAGCAGGCGTGGCTTGAAGAAAAGCAATTCACACAAGATATTGTTGCACTTCTTGTAAAAGAAGGTACTATAAAAGAAATTGAATATGAGGAAATTCACAATGGTTGATAACTACACGAGCTAATTATAAATAATCCTTACAACGCAGCAGAAACATTGTATGATGCAGGCTACCGATTAATTAAAACTAAGGAGTAATAATGAACATTGCAACTAAAACATTTAAAGACTTTGTAATCGCACTAAAGCAAGCTTCAACTAAAGGGTTTAATAAGCCTGTACAAATCAATTACCAATACGGTTATTTCCTAGCTGAGCTTCAAGAAGGTGAAGCTGTTGGATATAAAGAGGAGCTGAGTAAGCTGTCTGGTGATGAAACAGATCACTTGTTTGATGTTATGAATGGTTTGCTTGAGTGGGGTGCTGCTGGCGCAGCGAGCGTTACTGACGTAACTAGTAAAGTAATTGTTGACAAGCCTGTTGAAAAAGAGGATATTGTAATTGAAGTAATTAAACCACAGGCTCCAGAGCAAACAAAACAGAAACGTAATTCACGTAAGAAAGTTCAAGGAGAATGAAAATGAAAACAGTAATTGCATGGGTTGAATATACAGCATCAGATAAGACAAGTGTATCCACTTATGAATATGCTACTTATGGTAAAGGTTCAACAGACTACCCCACAGTTAAAGACTTCCTAGACGCGCTGAAGGCTCTTGGTAGGAAGACTGGCTATCGTCTTGAAATTAAAAATGTTGTTGTTGGTTAAGGAGGGGACAAGTAAATGCAACAACTAGAAATCTTTGAAAGTAATCCTAATATTTTCTTGCTACGGTTTATTGAAGCAGTGAAGCAAGGTTATCGTCTACAGAATACAAATGAAGGTACAGTGATTGAAGGGAACTACTTCTCTGTAATGCTGTATCAGTGTGAATATGAAATTCCTAGTGTCCCTGTTGGTAAGCAAGTGATTGAAGAGTATAATCGTATGGAGTTCTGGAAGAAAGTACAGGATTATGTACTAAATAATGCGATTATTGATGTAGAAAGCTTGCACTATAACCTAATGGGTGCTAAACTAGTATCATGTGTTGTAAGACCATCTGATGCTTATAGTAAGGAGGAGTTGGAAAATATGCCGTGGGAAGACTTCAAAGCTTTAGGTAAGAAGTACGATGTGTTTAATAGGGCTAGGGATGTAACGACTAATGCATTGCTGAGAGTTTTTGAGGAGGCTATTGAGTGATTAGTTATTCAATTAAAGAGTTCGTTGGTGACGTATCTGTTGAATGGGTGTATGATTCTGAGACAGACAGTGTATCCTTCACGGAGAGCACTGGTGATGTGTCAACTACAACTACCTTAGGTAGGTTTGGTATGACTCCAAAAGTTTACCTAGCTTTCAGGGAACTATTAGAACAGAGGAAGTTATAATATGGAAATGGTATTGAAGTTTAGTAAGCTGGCCGGTGATGTACACCCAACAATTGCAAGTTCATTAGAATACAAACCCGGAAATAATTCTGTTATATTCAATGGTGTCGAGCATCTATTTCAAATTACCCACGTTGAGAGGTGCGCTGTTGGGAGTAGTAAGGGGTCATGGGACTGCGAGTATGATTATACAGTAACTTTGCAGTCTGTAGAGAAAACTAAATCTAAACAAGAGTTGGAGGCTGAAGACGCAGTAAAGAAGGCTAAGACTTCCCTTGAAGCTGCTCAAGCAGTATTACAAAGTGTAAAGGGTGTTTAATTTTATCAACTGAAAGAGGGACATATTATGGGTGCTGCCAGCCGTTCATTTGTAGTTGCTGTTGATGGTGGGGAAGTTGAAGTACCCCGCAAAAGAGTTCGCAAGACACGAAACGGAGGAGTCAAGCCAGAAATTAAAGAGAAGTTTTTGGATGAACGTAATAATCCCCCACCAGTAGTCGCTAAGACTTCTAAGCAAAAGGAGTATTTTCGTCTACTGAATGATCCAGAGATTCAAGCAATTGTAGTGCTAGGTTTACATGGTACAGGCAAGACATTTTGTGCTGCTGTAGTGGCCGCTGATAAGTTTCGTAAGAATGAAATTGAAAAGATTGTAGTAGCTCGTGCTTATGTACAAACAGGTAAGACTTCAGGATTTAAACCCGGAAGTAGTTTTCAGAAGCTTTATCCATACGTCCGTAACGTACTAGATACTATTAAACAACGGATTGGTCATGGTGCTTATGAAGTAGCTCTGCGTGATGGTGAGTCTGGAGAGATTGAAGTACAGGAAGTGGAATCCATTCGTGGACGTAGCTTTGATCAGAAGAGCTTCCTGATTATTGATGAAGCACAGCAAACCACACCAGACGAGATGCAGAGTATTGTTACTCGCGTATCAGATAACTGCAAACTTGTTTTGTGTGGTGATATTCTACAGAAAGATATTCAAGGCGAGAGTGGTCTAGAGTGGTTTATGTCATTTGCTCAACGGCATAATCTAAAAGGTGTTGCAGTGATTGACTTTAACAGCCCTGACGATATTGTTCGCGGTGGTTTAGTCCGGGATATTGCAATTGGTATGATGAAAGATCGGGAGGTTAAATAATATGAGTGAAGAAAGTAAATTGATTCCAATGTTCTCACAGAACAAGACATTCACTACTGAGTTTCGTGGTGTTCGTTATGAATATTACCTCACTGGTGTAATTGGAGCTGCTGAAGACTATCTAGACCTTTGTAACATTCTACGGAGTGCAACACAGCAAGATGAAGTGGTGATTCGCATAAACTCAGGTGGTGGTTCTGTTCACACTGGCAATATGATTATCAATGCTATCAATGAGTCTGAAGCTAATGTAATCGGGTTTATTGAAAGCGATTGTGGAAGCATGGCTACATTCATCTTCCTAGCTTGCCATACATGGGGCGTGTCGGATGCTGCTGAGTTCTTTATTCATACATGCAGCTACGGCAACTGGGGGAAGGAATCTGAAGTGTTTTCTCAGGCAGTGTTCATGCGTAAGCAAGTAGACAAGATGGTACGTACTCGATACAAGGCATTCTTGTCGGAAGAAGAAATCAGTGCTGTAGTTAAAGGGGAAGACCTCTTCTTTGATGCTGATGAAATCATGGAACGTCTTGAGGTGTATGCAGAAGCACGCAACGAACAAGGTTGTGGCGACCCGTCCTGTGAAGATTGCTCAGAACCAGAAGAACTTCAATCACGTACACTAGAGGAAATCATCAAAGAAGCTGTAGCAGAAGCATTGGAGAGTAAATTTCCATCAGTAGTAAAAGCAGCTCCTGAAAAGAAGATTACACCTTCACGTAGGAAGTTACCAAAGAAAGTAGAGGAGGAAAAAGAATGATCACAGCAGATACTATCTCAGAAGCATACTATAAAGTGCTTGAGAGTAATGATAAAATTCCATATACTCAGAGGGGTGCTGCCTTTGTATACACAGAAATGAAGAAGTTGCTTGGTGTGGATGATGGAGTATTTGAGCCAGAGCCTATCCTAAATTCATCTGCCGATGATCGCTCAGTGCGGCATTTGACCTTTAAGATATTGAATAAAATTGTTGACAAGCCTTCGGAAGAGGGCTAATATTAATCCCACTAGGACGCTTAGTAAATAGGCTGCTTGGTGGGATTCTTTTTGCTTCAGATTTAGGAGGAATAAAAATGTCAGAATATCTAGACTACCTATCACAATTTGATGTATACTCAGTGGACGATGTACAGGAAGATACGGCTTGTCTCACAGAGCATTGCTTGGACATAGAAGGTGAAGCTTGGAAACTTGAACCAGTGTTGGATTTCTTTTAAGGAGGCTGTCTCATGCTAGAGCTACTATATAAACTTTTTATCGGCCATGCACATAAGTGGAAAGTTATTGAGTCCAGAAAAACAAATACATTTAGTTTTGAGAATAACAGGATGCCTAAAAGTATTTCTACGACCCATACAATGCAATGTGAAGTTTGTGGTAAAATTAAATCGTATAAAGTAGAGCATTAATGGAGAATATTAATTTGAATAATGATGAAATGTACAGCGACGCTGCCGAGTATAACGAATGGAGTGTATACGACGAACTACAAGAATATCTAAATCATCAGGAGAGTTGGCTTGAGGCTGAATTGGGAAGTGACTTGGCACATTGCTTGAGGACTGAGAGTGAGGAGAATCAGATTGTCTAAAGAAGTAGAAGTGACAGTGGTAGAATATGATGAATACACTCAATATGACTTTCAAGACATTTCCACATTTTACTTTAAGGATGCTGTAGGTAATAGACATTACATCCACACATCGAAACGAAGTGTTGCACAAGAGGTTGCAGACGAGTATAGTGGAGTTAAGGGTAAATACATTGTGATTGCTACACGTACACAGAAAATTAAATCAAAGTTAGAGAGTGGTGGTATGAGCGTGGTAGCCACCGCAACTAGAGCTAGGCCGTCGAGTCGCCAACCGAAATAATATAAACTAGGAGATATAATATGAAATTTACACTTAATGTGGTTCAAGTTGTTGAAGTAGAGTTTGATGAGAGTAAGTTCGATGCAGACTTCTTTAAAGCTTTTAGTGAAACGATGTTCCCAGTTGACGATCTTGCAGAGCTTTCCGAATACGTTGCACGACACAAGGCATTGTTCGATGGGTACACATGTGAGTTTGTGCCTGATGCTTGGTATAAAGCAGAAGTGGTTGATGACTACACAGAGGAAGCTTAGATGACAGACAAAGAAAAAGCAGAGATGACTTATAAAACTCTTGACTTCATTAAAGATATGGTAGATGATCCTGCTGTACAATGTGAGATTCTATTGAATGCTAATAGTATGATTCAAAATCACTTGTCTACAGAAGCTCTTAGGGCACTTATCACTGGATTGTTTAAGAAATAGGGAGGAGGAAGTATGAATTACAAACTGCGACAACTGTACACACTATTCCGACACGATATCTGGAGATTTATCAGTAACATCTGGACATATCGGAAGGCATTAGCTCATACTTACAACTTTGATTACTCTGGTAGTTTGTATTTCATGCGAGAGCATTTCAAACAGCTTGAACCTGCCCTACGGAATGGACATCATGTACGTGGAGACAAACAAGCGGATAAAGTAAAGACTTGTGTCCTCCTGCTAGATCGTATTCTTGAGTGTACAGATCAGTATAATCTAGATAAACTTGAACTGGATATGACTGAGAAAGGATTTAAGATTAAGCATACTCCAAAGAATAGTGAGCACCCACGACACAATAGTAAAGGTTATTGGGATGTGACTAAAGCTAAGGAAGAACAGGATTGGCAGTTACTTATGAAAATACTAACTAAACACATGCGTTCATGGTGGGATTGAGGAGGGAATATGACTAATGAATTTGCTTTCTATAGCTACAAAGAAATGGTATTAGTTCCTAAGTATCCAGATGAAGTATTTGTTGTAGTTAGGACAAAACATTACACTGTTCCATCAGGTGGTCAAGGGTGGCAATATCTTCTACAGAATGAGAAGGGGATGAATCTACCAGACTGGGTAAATCAATGTGATATGAAGAAGCTGTTGGTTGGTAGTAGTTATACATTCGAAGGTTTGATGACGATCCTTAAAGACGTTGTGGAAAGGGACGACTTTCAGTGAGCAAATACGACCACCTTTATATGGACATCGCAAAGCGAGTAGCTAAAGAATCCTATGCCAAACGCCTTCAAGTAGGTAGTGCAATCCTTACACAGAACGGAGGCTTGTTCGTAGGATTCAATGGTACACTTCCAAATTTTAAGAATGTGTGTGAGAAAGATGATGGAAGCACTGATGAAAGTATCACCATTCATTCTGAACAAAATGCACTTTACAAAATGTTGAAAGAAGGTGTATCTGCAAAAGGAGCCACTATCTACATAAGTCATAGCCCCTGTGCTCAGTGCAGTAAAATGCTTGTTGCATCTGGCATCAGTCGTGTAGTATACTCAGAGTCATACAGGGATGAAAGTCCTTTGGAGGTTCTTAAACAAGCTGGTGTAGAAGTAGTTAAAATAGGAGAGTAAAATGAAACCGTTCAAACCAATGCTCGCAACAGCATGTGAAGACCTTACAAAAGTGAAATACCCTGTATTGCTGTCTGAGAAATTAGACGGTATTCGTATGTCTGTACACGATGGTGTATGTATGTCACGGAGTATGAAACCTATCCCGTCCAAAGTAATCCAAGAAAAGTTCGGCAAAACTGAATACAACGGATTTGATGGTGAAATCATATACGGGAACAAGAATGCACCAGATGTATTCAACAAGAGTACACGAGTCTGTATGAGCCACAATCTTCCAGATGGTTTTGATGTAGAAGAGATTAACTTCTATGTGTTTGATAAGATTGGAACAGAAGGTTACGAGGATCGTTGGCAGTCCATCAAACCACACTATGCAAACAATGTTGTACGTCTAGAGATGTATGTTGTTGGTAGTGCAACAGAGGTGGCTGACCATGAACATGAGTTCCTTGCAATGGGTGCTGAAGGTGTAATCTTACGTTCAGTTGATGGTCCATACAAGCAGGGTCGATCCACACTCAAAGAAGGCTATCTCTTAAAAGTAAAACAGTTCACAGACTCAGAGGCTGTCGTGATTGGCTTTGAAGAGAAGATGCACAATGGTAATGAAGCCACTGTTGGTGAACTTGGGCAAACAAAGCGTCAAACACTGATGGAAAATATGGTGGCTATGGATACTCTTGGTAGTCTGCATGTACGGGACATTAAAACAGGTGTTGACTTCCACATTGGCACAGGTTTTAATGATCAACAGCGACAAGAGATTTGGGACAACAAAGCTTACTGGTTCGGGAAGATTGTGAAGTACAGTCATTTTGAAGCAGGAGCAAAAGATAAACCACGCTTCCCTGTGTTTCTTGGGGAGCGTATGATTGAAGACATGTGAGTAAAGGAGAAAACATGAAACAGCAAACAATGTACGTGAGTGATGATGGGGAGTGTATCAGTGAATATGACTGGAAGGTTGTCCAGTATGAGGTCACTAAGGATCTAACTGATAAAATCCATGGTGACCACTATCGATATGGACAAGTTGTGTTCGATGATCCAGAAGAGTTGGTTCATTTCATATTGAAAGAGAAAGAACTTATTTTGAAGGTGTTGACTAATGATCAATAGAAAGCTTGCAGAACAACAGAAATTAACAGAACGTGAAGTCGTTGCAATTGAAGAAATTCAAAAGCATTTGAAAGCATTCCTCGCCAGACCTACAATGTACGCTAATGAAGAGGATGTTTCTGATATAGTGACGGGGTTTGAATATGTGTTGCAATACTTGTTTAAGTTTCCCCTTGATAGGAAGTTTCATAGATACCAGAATGATCTAGCCGGCTGTTGCTGTCCTCGGTTTGATAATTTGGATCTTGTAGGTATAGAGACGGCTAGGTGGGTTAATGAGAACTGCCCACACCATAATTATTAAGGAGAGTAAAATGACTGAAGAAACATTGAGTTTCGAACCAACCGACACCAAGAAATTGCAACTGAAGAGTCTAGATGCATTCGCTAAAGCACTTGGTTATGACCGTATGCACTGGAATGGCAGTGGACACGGATACTACTCTAGACACAAAGAGAATAAGCATATCAGTAATATTTCTATTAGAACTATGTGTCGCCTTCACAACGGACAACTATTAGATTGGCATGGGAAATATTTCCGTCCACCATTCACAGTAGATGCTTACAAGATGCGAGTAGCACAAGCCAGTAAGATTATCCACCGAGTAAAGCTAATGTACCAAAAGAAAACGAAGAGGGTGATATGTCAAGATCACAATGTATCTTTTGTTGATCCACAATATGAACAACTATTTCTGGGAGGAAGTGATGAGTGATTATGAACATTGGGTTGGTAAACTAGTTAAGGTAGAGAAGTCTGCTGAAGAAATTCTTGCAGAATCATATCCAGACGTAGAATATGATGAAGATTATTCAGCAGAGGAAGCACTACGAGATGAAGCAGATGACTTCATTGTAATTGGTGGGAATATCTATTCCGTTGTGAGGGAGGGCAAAGATGCTTATGATGACATCCTCAATGCACAAGTGGAACCAAATGGAGTTATCAGTTTTGAAGTTAAATACTACAACGGCGGGTGTGGTTTCTCAGAAGCCATTGAGTCAGCCTTGAAAAGAAACAATATTGAGGTGTAATCATGAACAGGAAATTGGTATATGCTGTTGGTATACTTGATGCAGAATATGTTGTACAAATTCATAGGGAAATTGGTTCAATTGAGGGGAAACGGAAAAAAAATAACCACTTGGAGATGCCCATTCTATACAAGATGGGTAGGTATGCTTGAGAGAGGGTATAGTCTCAAATTTAAAGACAAAGCTCCTACTTATAAAGACTGTACAGTATGTGAAGAGTGGCTTACTTTTAGTAGCTTCAAAGCTTGGATGGAACAACAAGACTGGGAAGGGAAGCAATTAGATAAAGATTTACTTGTTAGGGGTAATAAGCTTTATAGCCCAGAAACTTGTGTTTTCATTAGTAGACAGGTTAATAATTTCCTGATTGAACGCGATTTCGATAGGGGTGATTATCTGATTGGTGTTTCTTGGTATAAGGCTTACTCCAAATTTATGGCTAACTGTAGTAACCCTTTCACTAAGAAGCGGGAGAATCTTGGGTATTTTAGTACCGAGGCTCAGGCTCATGAGGCATGGTTAAGTCGTAAATTAGAGTTTGCATACCAATTGGCGGCTATACAAGTAGATGAAAGAGTATCCAGTGCTTTAATTTCTCGTTATGAAAACTACCAAAAGGGTGGATTATGAATAGAAGTTTTATATACGTCTTTGAATCAGGAGAGTGGTGCTGGAACACTGAATATACTCTAAATACTCATTCTCATTTAGGACGTTACCAAGAATTCCTCATTGGTCAAGGGTTTAATGATGAGGAGGTGTGTTCTATGGTGATGAGTTATTTACATGATCTATGGGCAGACGAAGATTGATAGAAATTTATATAGCTCCTGTAGTTGATTCTGCGGGAGCTTTGTTTTATTATGAGTTTACTGAAATTAACTGGGGAGGTATATTATGGATATGGTAACACGAGCAACAATCTCTGCACGAGAGCTGCATAAAGGACAGAAACGCAAATATACAGGCGAAGATTATATCTTCCATCCAATTGAAGTGATGCAGATTGTTAAGTCTGTGGGTGGTACAGATGAAATGCTAGCTGCTGCACTACTACATGATGTAATTGAAGATTGTGGAGTCACCTACGATGAAATTGAATTGGCATTTGGTGAGGAGGTTGCACTTCTAGTCAATTGGTTATCTGACAGGTCAAAGCCAGAAGACGGCAATCGAGCTTATCGTAAAGAGATTGATCGTGTTTGGATTTCTGTTGCTGACCCACAAGCTAAGACTATCAAACTAGCTGACCTTATCAGCAACACCAAGTCAATCGTTGAACATGATAAGGAGTTTGCCATGGTGTATGTCAAAGAGAAAGAACTTCTGCTTGAGGTCTTGACAGAGGGTGATCCTACGTTGTATGCTCAAGCAAAAGAACTAGTAGAGAAAGCTAAAGAGGAATTGGGAATTGACTAACATCACAGAAGCACCTGAACAAGACGAACCCTTACCAAAGGAATCTTTAGAAGGCACACACGAATCCCCACAACAAAAGACACGTATCTTCCGTTCGATTAATGACTTGACAGGCTACATTGATACATTTAAGATTGATAGTGGAAGTTGGGCATCAGGGATTCTACAGAATACAGGTGAGAAAGTGTATCAGTTGACATACATTAGTTATCAAGGAGAATAAGATGAATGATCGGGAATTGTTGAAATTGGCTGCTAAGGCGGCCGGCTTGGTTATGTGTGAAGAATGGGACTGTGCTGCTGATGGAATACTCATTGGGCGGGGTGATGGTGATCTAACAAACTGGAACCCTTTTGATGATGACGGTGATACATTTCGTTTGGCTCATCAGCTAAAGCTTGAGTTTTTCTGGGGTGACAGGTTTAATGATATTGATGATATCTCAGCTACACGAAGGAAAATTGTTGAACAAGCTGCTGCTTGCTACGTAGGAGGTGAATATGGACTTACCACCAAGTGAGCGCAGAGAACTGATCAGTAAGATTAGACGATTGAAAGAGGATCAGAAGCTAATTGAAACATCCGTGATGATGCGTATTACTAGAGTTATTAATACTGCTGAATACCTCACACCAGAACAACGTGATAAACTATTGGAGGGTATTAAGAAATGAAACCACGTAAGACACGAATTAAAGTCACTACAAAGGTTGATGGTAAAGTAGTACACATGCCACAACACAAAGGTTTATTCTTCTGGTATGATTTTAATGATAGGGAAGGTTGGTCAGCACTTATGCACACCAACGCATTCACCATTTGGCATCAGGACGGTGGGAGTAGTGGTTGCGGATTTGGAACACTTGAACACGCACAAGAGCTGATTGATACCTACATTGAAAGGTTCAACAAAGAAGAACATAGGCGGGCAGATGGTAATGTTGTAAATGTGAAGTACATCAAGTATCCATAACACAGAGAGGCTAATCACATGAAACTTCTATTCATTCTGATGTTAGCAATATTTCTACAAGCTTGTGCTTTACAAAAGCCAAAGCATGAAGTAATCTATATATGAATTCTTCTGCCGAACAGTGGAAGAAAGCAAAGCTTCATGAATGCAGTGTTGAAGTAAGTGTGATAGTGTTATCTGTATTTGAAGTTCGTATTGGAACACCTTACGCTCTCACTAAAGAGGATGTTCAAGAGCTTCATAAGAAATTGATGGATAGTTGTGTCTTATATCATAAATTAACTATTTAAGGAGGAAGTATGAAATGTCTTTGTGGATATGTAGAGCCTGAAGACTGGGAAGAAGATGTAGAAATTCTTTATCAGTCTGGTCCTCGTAAGGGACAAGTTAAAGAAGTAAAACACGTATATCATGATGTACCAGATGAAGAACTCTTCATTAAAATAGAGATAGAACGGGGTTTTAAGTTTACTAAGACTGTACATGAATTATATGGTAGGGATGAAGTAGATATCAAACTCTACGCTTGCCCCAAATGCCACACTATTAAACTGGTCAACTAAAGGAGAAATAAATGAAATCACTATTTACTAAAATCAGCCCTGTTGTACTAGAGATGGGTCGTCGTCTGAAAGAGGGTGACAATGCTCACATTTCTTTGTTTGAAGATAAGCATAAACACTATTACCTGCACTTCGGGGATAAGAAGTTCATGATTGATATGTCCTGTGATCATTGCACAGAAGAGTGGATGACTAAAGATGAGATGAAATACCTATGTAAGTGTGCTGCTCCAATCATTGACAAAATGAATGATCAAGTTCATGTTAATATGGAAGCTCATTGGAATGAAATTCTGTTCGGAGAGAAGAAGTAATGAGTAGTTACGATGAAGCTTATACTCTTTTGGAAGAAATATATGAGAACTTTAGTAGGGTAGATAAGCTGTGGTTTATGGGAGAAGGCCCGACACTAATGCATAGCTCGCTTGGAAGACACTTACGGAATCATGCAAAATTATGGGAGTCTACATGGGAGCCGGTATTAGTACAAGGGGTGGATTGTTCACCAAATCATCCAGATGCAATTAGTCAGAAAGTCATTATTGACTTCCAGAAGGTTGTGAAGCAGAATGAAGCCTTCGAGAGAAAACAAGGAGGGGATGATTAAATGAATCACTATTCCAATATGTCTACACTAGAATATTTCCTAACATGCTTCTCTATTGCTGGAGTGTTGTGGGTATTCACTTGCTATACACCCACTACCTATGATACTATCCCTGTTGTAATGAGTTGTCCTTCACTGGCTATCAAGCATGGGGTTGGTGGTAATCTAAAGACTTATGTGCGGGCTGTTGATAGGTGTGCAGAGAGTTTAAATATAGCTTTGAATTGAGGAGAGAATATGTTTGACTTTGTAAAGAACCTATTTGGTGGTGGATATGAGAAGCTTATTGAGAAACAAGCAGAGCTGGATGAGTATGAGGCAGACATAAAGAGGATGTCTAAGAATAACATAGCCGAACCTGTAATTTCTTTCGTACAGGCTGTAAAGAAGAATCCGGGGTGGTTTCAGATCGACGGGTATGACTTTAGTACACCGGGACTAGCTAGATACCTATGGAGTGTATTTGATATGAAGACAGGGGAAAGATTTTACATAGAGTCTGGAGGTGGTAACTATACGTCTGGAATGTACGGGAAAGTTGATTGGTTGACAAGGGAAGAAGAGAAGTTCATAATTCGTGAACTAGATCAATTCTTTGAAGGCAGGAAGGTTAAAATGTATAAGCTGCTAGCCATTCGTCAACAGAAAAGGGGACTTAAAGAACGTCAACGCCTAATGAGCATCTATTGCAAGGAGAATGCGTAATGTTTATTTTAGCTTATTTTGTTGTAGGAATGCTTGCAATGTATGTGGATGCTTTTACTTGTTTTGCATGTAATAAGAAATACAATATTCTGGGGAGTCTCTGGTGTGCGTTGATTTGGCCCATCTCAGTCCCAATTGCCATTCTATCTGTTTGGGCTGGGAGGTAAACAATGACAACATTCCTAAACACATTAACACCAGAACAAAGAACAGAGCTACGTCAGAAAGCTGTTCTATCCAAAGATGCCAAAAGAGAAGCTAACAAACACATCCGTACAGACTACGCTGATATGCAACATTGGGAAGAATTAGCCAGTAAACACGGTGTACGTCTTCCTATTCGCTATTATCCATCTACAGATATTAAATATGTGGTGAGAATTGCAAAGAAACTAGGAGTAGATGTTAAAGAATATGTCAGTACAACAGGGTGTAAGAGTTTGAAAGAACTTGCAGAGCTGAATAAAGGGTGGAGTGCTGCATTTATGGTGGGTGTTTTTCTTGAGTGGGCTGAGGAGGAGGTGAGTAAATGAGAGTTCTTAAAGCACTTGTAAGTCTTGTAGTAGTTATTGTGTTAGGATTCTTCTGTTTCTTGACACTATATGGGTTTGGAATTCTATGTGGAGTAGCTATTATGCTCCTGACTACCACGCAGATTGTATTAGGTACGTTAGTAGGGTCGATAATGGTAGTTCTTTATCTGTTATCAAAACTAACACCTTGACTCCACTCTAAACATCATCTAAACTAGCTTCTTTCCTTATACTTATTGATGCTATTTTCAATCTTATAAGGAAATGTAGGCTACCCTACTAGGTGGTATGTTATTAACGTTTTAAGGGTGTTAAACTATAGGAGAATAGAGATGAATATCAAAGAGCTTAAAGTCTTGATTAAAGACCTTCCAGATGACATGCCAGTTGTAGAATGTAGAGCAGGTAATGTGGGAAGTTGGACAGGGGAACCAGAACTAGGAGTGGGCACAGTGTATAAGTTTATGAACATCCGTAATTACGGGAACCGACAGCCATACCTCGTAGAGTTTTATAAGGTGTATGAGGGGCGTGAAGTACTGAGTGAATATGAAGCTCTTATCTTTAAGACAGAAGATTGATGTAGACTGGAGGGTGTTGAAGATGTGGCCATTTAAGAAAACACCAGAAGAACTCTACAAACAAAAGCAAACAGATGATATGATTGAAAATATCAAGTGTGGAGCTTGGGATGTATCAGGTAGAAGCATATCAAGGCTTGGGTATTCTGAGTATGGTGCTCAGAAGCTATTAGAACAAGGTAAAGAACCAACATGCCCATCCAAGGTCTTGACTGATGGTGGTGATCTTATTTCTTGGGAAGATTGGAGAACAAAGAATGCAGGAGTTTAAAAAGCTTATTGCTGAATACGAAGCTAAATACCCTGAAGAAATGGAACAGGCCGGTAAGTGGGTGGAAGAGAATTATGCTGCTATTACAGCAAACATGGCAGTGCAAGAGCTAAACCTAGAGGATTTATTCAAAGAACAGCTTGAAGTAACAGAACCTAAGAATGTGCAACTAGGTATCCTAAACACTTGTAGAGAAATAGCTGATGTACTCATTCAAAAGCGAGTGAGGTTGCTAACTCACATCAGAAACAGGTTTGAGAAGTGGGCATCTAGCAGAAACCTCTACAATCTTGAACGAAGTGATGAATACCCATATTACTATAAAGACCATAAGACAGAGGAAGCATTTCACAACCAGTGTAAGACGGCATCTAGTGTAAATCCAGCACAAGATGTATTTGGTAGATGGGAAACTATCGATTGTGTTCCGTGTCCTGTGGACTTATGTGGACTACCAAAACAAATGGGGTGCCTACAAATAATAAAAGATGCAAGGACTGGGAATATGAAAGCTACTTTGTCCACCGATGCAATTAGTAAAGATGTAGAAATCCTTTGGGCACTGAAGTTTATTGAGGAATATAGGAATGAGATTAAGTGAACGACTATTCGGTAAGTGGGAAGTAATAGACTCTTGTCCTTGCTCTATTACAACAAAAGTTATCTTTCTAGGAGAGGCTGTGACAGATGGAGTAGTGCAGATAGAGCAGAACACTAAAACTGGGTATAAGCGAGCAATGCTTGTTGGTGATAGATACTATCGTAAAGTTAATATGCAAGAAGTGTTAGAACTTATCAAAGAATACAAGAAAGAACAGATAAGAGAAGAAATAGTCCCCACCAAAGCAGACGAACCCTACACTGGTTGGAAAGTGGAAATTCCCTCTGACTTGTGGATCACCGCACAGAAGCTTAGGAATGACTAACGTCCTCCAATTCAAGAAAGAAAAACAATCAGTAGGCAGCATCACCATTGATATTAAAACAGAAATCCTAGAAGATGACAGTGTTTGGTATTGCATGAAGATGTCTACTGAGGTAGAATGGGGTGAATGGGTTAAATTAGAAATGGAGACTATAGACGAATGCTAGTGAAGATGACAGCAAAACAGATTAGGGAAATCAAGACAAGGCGGTATATAGTCCAATGTTCCGAATGGATTGACATTGGTGATTGTGATTTCATTTTTACAGACTCAGTGGCTTATAAAATCAATAGGAGCACAGGAATAGAAGAAACCCTCTTTTATGAAAATGCTTTTATAGATCATTCTAAATCAGTAGAGGGATTTGAGGATGATGCAGAAGTGTTAGTTGAAGCTAGTGTATACCGTTCATGGCTAGATACGAAGGAGTTGAATAATGAATGAATTTAAACGTGAAGAGCGTTACATGGTAATTAAACTTAGCAGGCTCAGTGATGAGGAATGCTCTGATGGGTTAACCAGAGAGGAAACTATTTGGAGAGCAGCTAATTTCGGAGAGGCACTTGTTGAGTGTGTTGTGGTTGAATCTGATTGGCCTATCTATGAGCAAGTGTGGAAATTAGTTGAAGATTGTGAGAAACAAAATGAAGAAGTTTAAAGATTGGGATGAAGTAAGGCAATGGCTATTAGACGGGAAATCTGTAAGCTGTTCAGTGAATACATATTGGGTAGATCACTGGCATTGCTATGATGAGTGCTGTTGTGAAGGTGAGGATTACACAATAGAAGAAATGATGGAATGGATACAAGAACGTGCTGTAGACTTAGAGGAGTTGGAAGCTTATGTATCAAGACATTAAACTCTGCATTTGTCCAGAATGCAAACAGCTTAAAGAAAGTGTAGATAGTCGTAGGCAGAATACGAGGTATGTGGATGACCAAAAGAATTATTTAGTATCTTGTCCTGAATGCTTTGAGGATAGGGAGGAGTATTGGAAGGATATGTGGGAGATGGTATGGTGAGAACAGTAATGGTGACAGAGAATGAATTAGTAAGTGAGTGGCTTATACGGACAAGGTGGATGAATGCCTTAAACATCACTACAAGACTGCAAGTACCCGGCTTTGTAGATGATGCTGTATGGGCTGCTGTTACAATCGTAGCTGGTACAAGTAATGGTAAAGTGAATGTAAGTCCTAAGCTTGTATTGAAAGCCCTAATGCTGAACCCAATTACAGCACAAGAAGTAAAGAGATGTGAGATTGGGTATGATATGTCTGATAGGCAAGCAAGGCGACTAGCTCAAACAGCTAGATTTGCTTTAGAAGGAATCAAGCACAGGATTCAAGAATATGAACACAACCTACCAAAAGAGGTGAAGATGAGTTGGAAACTAGAGAAAGGCTTTGTAAATGACTACTACTCCAATACACCCAGCATCTTGTATTCAAAACCTCTCTGTCCACTACCTACAGAAATATCTGCTTTACATGAAGAAAAGAAGTATGTAGAATATGCGTATGCTTTGAGAGCGTTTAGGCTGGATCAAAACGGGGTTACTCATAGATTCAAAACGGTCGGAGTATATAAAGAAATCTAAAACAGTTTTTGATAAGTATCATAAAGTCAAGGATTATTTGTAAATTAGGAGAAATAAATGATAGAGTGGAGAACAGCAGAGGGTTACTCAAGATATAAGGTGTCTACTGATGGTAGAGTCTTTGATACTGAAACAGAAAGAGAACTACCACAAACGTGGAATGGTAATTTCCTATGTAGTAATCTCATTGGGGATGGTGGGAAGAAGGCTCTATGTAAGATTCATAGATTAGTAGCGATTGCTTTTATTGAAAATGCCGAGAATGCACACAACGTAATTCACAAGGATGAAGACAGAAGTAACAACACAGTGGGTAATCTTTTGTGGAAAGCTAAGAGAGTTAAAGAGGAATCTGTAAAAGAGGTTAAGACTATTGAATTCTTAGGTAAAGCATATACCTACCCTGATTTTTGTGTAGAGGCTGGTTGCAGTCTAACTAAACTGAGGGCTAGACTGAAAGCTGAATGGTCTGTTAGGGAATGCTTTACGGGTATTAAAGAATTTCAAGGTGCTGGTTATCAAGACAACACTCATTGGTATCCTAAAGAAGACTTATATAAGTCTGCACTAAGAGTAAGTCGTATTCAGGAGAAGAAGGCCTTAAAGGATGAAAGAAATGTAGAGAATGCCTTGAGAAGAGCAGAAGCCAAAGCACAATCCCACTATGGTTTTGGTATTTTTGTAAACTATCCAATTAAAGGTATTGTTGGGAGGGAAGCACTAAGGTCTTATCGTGTATGGGATGGTATGATTGCAAGGTGCTATAATACTAAACATGACAGTTTTAATATCTATGGTGGTAGGGGTTGTACTGTTAGTGAGGAATGGAGATACTATCAGAATTTTGCTGCATGGTATGATACACAACTCGGTACTCTAAATAGAACATGGCAGGTAGATAAGGATATTCTGGTTGAGGGAAACTTAGAGTATGGACCAGACACTTGTGTTTATGTACCCCATGATATAAACACTTTCTTCTGTTCTACCAAAGATCATATAAATGGTTATGGGTTTGATAAGGGGTTGTATAAAGCAGGGTTACTTATTGGCGGTGTAAAATCACAAAGGTCATTCAAGACTGAACTGGAAGCTTCTGACTGGTATAAGAGTGGGAAAACTCTAGCTGCACAAATCCTTCTCTGGAAATACGAAGGTCTTCTAGATCAGAGGGTAGTAGATAAACTTATGAAAATATGAAATTCATAAACCCCTCCCAAAAAGAGGGGGGTCTTGATAATTAGAGGTTTAGGGACACCTTTTGGAAAATATGAATACAACCCAGATATCTGTATGACGGTCTTAACACTTCATCCCCCAGCCACCTATCCACATCCTACAATCCACAAATATCTACAACACTATACACTGACAGTACCCCTAGAAGCTCACTAGAGAAGAGCTAACAGATAACCAATAGGACAACCAAGGGTAGACCACTATCGATCAATGAAGGCACTGTAAGGATAAGGAATGGCTTTACTATAGACAAAGAAAAGCCCTCTATTAAGAGGGCTTTATAGTTACTTCAGAGTGATCTATCAGACACCTAATACCCTAACGATAGGACGACTAATTACCCAAGCTGCTACAACGATGAGAGCGATAAGAGGAATGATCATGGCTGTTGTCCTGTTGGTTGTTTACTTCGATGGGTTTATTATCTGTCAGCAGCAGCTATCTGTACAATTGAATGTATTAATCGATTGGTAGAAGGTGATAGAGAAAAGAAATTTG
>C687J35021_10000042_pt1 | contig 88589 bp, 88 predicted proteins | sample RifCSPhighO2_12_FD_35021 | JGI IMG/M metagenome (IMG submission 35021) | reverse complement strand
CCGCTTCACCGCACTCGGAACACCCGTTACGCAACGCGCAGGATAGGTCTGTCCAAGGGAAGGGGCACTCCGACCTTCAGGGGATTTGCGCAACAAAGCCCGAGCCTGGGGCCGTTCAAAGAGTTCTCAACGGTGCGCGAATTTCGGGTATTAAGGATTTCGCATTGCGAATGGGTGATTTCCCTGCTTCAATTGTTCTGAACTGGAATAGCAACGCACTCGTCGTGAACGGAAACAAAATTGAAGTTCCAGATCAACCGAAACTAGCGCAGATCATTGATGGTCAGCACCGTGTTGCTGGCCTTAAATCTGCAATTGAAGATGATCCAAGCGTTGAAAAGTATGAAATCCCTGTCGCTATCTATGAAGGACTTGATACATCAAATAGCGCACGGATATTTATTTCAATCAATACGGAGCAGCGACCTGCGCCGAAGAGCCTTGTTTTTGACCTATATGGGGTGACATCAGCTGATTTGATGGACCCTTCTGCGATCCGATCAAGTGATATAGTCGGATACATAAGTTCTGAAGGGCAACCTTACTATAGCTGGATAAAGCTTCCAAACCAAGACAGGCAGCGCGGCGGGGTGGCACTCTCGACAGCAGTCAGTGCAATAAAGCCACTTGTTGACGCAAAGGGAATACTAGAACAAGTGGGAATCACCGAGCTGGAGGTCCAGAAGGCAATATTCTCCAATTACTTTAGCGCAATTCGCTCAAGCTATGGCAAGTCTTGGGACGATAGAACCAATGCATTTATCTATGCTTCAGGCTTCATTGGAGCCATAGAATTCTTTCGGACCCACCTCTTTGACTATTGCAAGGGAAAGGGTTCATTTGAGACATCAACTATCTCCGACGCTCTGAATTTGTCTGAAACGGGGCGCATTCTGCAGGAGGATGTAAAGGGCCTTGGCGGTGCGGAGGCCGCAAACTCTGTTCGGGATAGGCTCGTGAGTGCATTTAGGCCTGTCGCTGTGGGTCAGGGATTTAAAGTTTAGTAGTGAGTGCTGCCAAATGTCCGACGCAGCCAGACTTGCACGTCAACACTTTTCAACAAAACCGCAGCACGCCCCCTACTCCACGTTCCCTGTTCCCGCAAACGACCTAGCAGCTATTGTTGGCAATTTGCCGGATGCTGTATTGTCATCGGCTTATTCTGCTGTGGTGTCCTACGCTGAGGCCTTGTCAGGCCTGAAGTATGGCTCAGCCTCTTGGGGGATTATCCGACTTTACTATTCCAGCTTCTACAGTATTCGCGCCATGCTTATCGCTTCAGGCATTTTGCCTTTCAATGGCGGGGCGGAAATGTTGCTTGATACATCGAAGGGCGAATACCTTAAAGGCGGTCGCTCAAGTCATCACTGGAATTGGACATCAATTAAATCAACCTCGGTCAAGGGGGAGTGGTTTTGTTCCAACGACTCTCAATCTGCCTACGAAGCACTGCGAGAGCACAGGGAAAACGTCAACTACACCCATGGCTTTACCGACCCAAACCTGCACGCCTGCCTCACTACGCAAGAAGCTGACCTAGGAAGGCGATTTAGAGCATACCGCGATGACGATGAGTTTTTCTACACCTATCTACCTGAGCATCTCGCTGTTGCCTATCCAACGCGGCTCCTTTTTCATCTTGATACGATCCTAAAGTCAAAATCGCTTGTGATTCCACTGGATAGATCAGAGCACTTAAAATCTATATGGAAGATAAAGGATCGCTGCCCACTACTCTGAGAACTTCCACTTCTCTCTTACGCTTGCCTTACGTCTCTCGATGACCACAGGTCAAGTGCAAGCGCGCTCAACCACTTGCCGCTTGGCAACCCTTGAGCGCAAACCAAACGGCCGACCGACTAGACGCAAATTATTCCCAAATACTTTAATCCTGCGGCAGAGGCCAAACGGCGCCCCTTGTGGCGTTACAGCATGTAAAAGAAAAAATGTATTAAAGTATTAAAGCAGCAGCTAAGTCCCTGTAACGCTGTGGTTACTGCTTTAATCAGCGAGATTTACGCTAATCTTGGATGCGCGGCAAAAGGCATCGCTTCTGCCGCGCGCATTATTCCGAGGCTTACGCTTGCGGCCCGCCCTCGTCATAGTTCGGGAGCCGCAGCACGCGGTAGGCCTGTCCGTGGTAACTATAGGCCTCAATCGTCGCGTCCTTCTTCACCTCCATGAGATACCCGGCTTCCACCATGGACCGCAGGGCATCCCGCAGGGCACCGTTGGACCCGAACCTGTGGGTATAGAAAGCCGCGTGCTGGGCGGTGCGGATCAGCAGGTAGCTCACCGGCACAATGCTGCTCTGTCGCATAGCCTCGGGGATCTTGTAGGATGCGGCAACGGGGTTGAGCAGGTAGTGACGCAGCACCGCCACCAGCTTGCGTTCCCGCGCCCCGTCGCCCTCGCCAACGTCGCCGCCATCAAGGCGGGTCTGCATGTTGGCGATGTTCCGCATGATGAGCGCGATAGCCCATTCCGCATGGGCAGCGGTCACCACAGGCTGACTGGTCCCCCAACTATCTGCGACAGCCAGCAGCGTGGCGACCTTGAGTGCGTTGAGGTGCGCCCGGTTCCACATCTGCCGCCGCGCCTCGTTCTCGGTCGCATTCAGGTTCTGGTCGCACTGGCGGTCGAAGTCCTGCAAGCGCTGCTTGGCGTCCGCGTCGGGCGCGACAATCTGCGGGTCTTTCGCAAACCGCTGCACCGCCTGCCCAACGATATTGCTGAACCAGCGCACGGCGTCTGGGTGGAAGGGGCTGGCGGTTCTCATTCAGCGGCGGGCGCTGGCCGTGGTATTCAATGACGATGAACCGCGACAGAAACCCGTCAGCCATCATCTTGCCGTTCAACGCTTCATAGAAGGTGCTGGGCGTGGTGTCACCGATGATGCTGTAGCTGGCGCTTCCTTCAATCTCAATGCTGTCTTCCGCCTTGGCTCGTTGGATGCCCCCGGCCATGGAGTTGGGCGCAGACTTGGAATACATACGGGTCATCTGCTGGCGCAGCGTTGCATGGGGGCCGGTCTTGTCGGTCGCCATAAACTGCACGTTGTGCCCGAACTCCCCGTCCACATGCAGCAGGCAGGCATAGGGCGCGTCTGCAATGGCCTTGAACAGCCCCGGCCCCGACGCCATGGACTTGAAGGTAAAGAAACTGGACGCGCCCCGCTCACCCTGCTTCACGCTGTCGAGGACCAGTGTGGGAATTGTATCGCCAATCGCCTCCTTCCCGATACCGCTACGGGCGACGACCACCAGATACAGGTTGAGGCCTGCGTTCGTGTAGGTGATCCATCCGCGACCGCACACGCCCGCGAGGATCGCCAGCGCCGTTGCGATGGCAACGGTCTGCACCGGGCGGGCGGAGTTGTGGTAGATGGCCTGCGCCAATGCACCTGTCACACCTGGCGGCCAATTCAGTTCCTTGACTACCGCTTTCTGCGGCACGGGCACGGGGGCCTGCGTTTCTTCCGCCATCTTCAATGAGCGGTCAAAGCGTTCCCACTCTTCTTTCGTCATCGGGGGCAACTCAGCCATGGCGCACCCCGCTATTGCAGGTGGGCCGTGCATACTGCGCCGTTTGCGGACCTTCGCCGCGATCTGTTACCTTGTGCATGTCACTGCTCTTATCTGAATGCCAACTGGCCGGGTGCGTCATACACCCGGCCTTTTTCCTGACCTGTCTTACGCATGTCTGTTCGCGGCGCACCCCGGCGCAAATTGTTCCGCCTTTTCATTCCGATGCCCCCGTGTCCGTTTCATTCACGGTCAACGGGTCGGCTGGAGCCACGAGGGGCTGACCCGTTGTGCGGGCGGCAGGTTGCCGTTGCGGGCGTTCACCGAGGCACGGGCGGCGGCAGAATATGCGCTGGTGCTGGCGAAGGTGTTCGCCTCCTTCCACGCCTCAATATCCGCGAGGTCGTAGCGCACCCCGGCATTGCGATGTGTGCCGAACTTCACGAACTTGGGGCCTTTGCCTTTATGACGCCAGTAATTGAGCGTCTTAGGCGTGCAGCCGATCATGGCCGCCGCTTCTTCATTGTTGAGCATTGTGGTCATTGCAGGACGCTCCCGCCGAAATGGAATGGCGAGAACGCAGCCAATAACGCGTCGGATTTGAAGGGCCCGCCCTATCTCGGATAAAACGGGTCGTTAGTTGTTTATAGCGTATTTAAGCGGGGCCATGTTTGACAAAATGCACCCGGATTAAAGGTCTTGAATAGCCTCACCCTTATATCGTGCGGCTTGAGCGGCATGTAGGGTATGTATAGTTTGACAGCCCGCCATCGGGGGAGTATGAGGATCATAACCATACATACCCTACATCAAGTCCAATGGTCCGCATCCCCCCTCCGCCACCCGGCACAGACGCATGGCAGGCTTACGTTCGCCATGAGGCAGAACAGCAAGCTATCAAGGAAGCCAGATGGCAGGCGATGATTGACGCCTCGCCAGTGACGCAGGCGCTTCTCAACGAAGCGAAGGCGTATCACGAGGCGCATGGTGAATGGCCTAAGGTCACGATGCGCACCAAGAAAGTGAGCAAGGAAAACGATGCCATGACCAAGCTCAAGAAGGCTCGCAAGAAGGTCCAAGAGCTTGCATCAATCGTGCGGGATCAGGCATTCGACGATTGGCTGGAGCGCTGGACTGTCAAAGCGGAACGACCCGACGAGTGGACGCAGGCAAGAGTGCTCTACGAGAACTACCTGAAACGGGCGAAGGAGTTCGGGAACAACCAAAGCGAGAAGCGGCTCTCCAAGGAAGAACTAGCGACAGAGACCAGATGGGGGCGAATGATGGGTGCGGTGTATGAGAAACATCGGCGCCCCCGAGCGTATTACTACCCCGTAAGACTGAAACGCGGTGCATAGCCGCCCCACACAGCCGCGATCCCGTTTCGTGCCACCTTACCCCCGGCAAAGCGCGATCCCCGGCTAGCACGGCGGCTTTTCGGGGGATACGGGGCAGCTATGCTTTCGCGGGGAGCTGGACTACGTTTGCGCCATTGGCCTTGGCCGCAGCAATCCGCGCCTGCCCCTCAATCCAGTCGGACACCTTTTGCGCATCTTGCCAGAGCCATTGCAAGTTGTTCTTGTCCAGGTAATTGCTGGCCGTCACGTCGTCCCGAACCTTGTGCCCAATCAAGAGATCGACACGAAACTTCTCAATGAAGCATTGGAAGAACGCAATTCCTGTGAAGCTGCGCCTCAAATCATGGCTCGACAAGCGCAATCCAGCAATGTCGCTCACCAGTTCGAGCGGCGAGCGCGGGTCCAGAATATGACCACACTTGCTGCGCTCAGAAGAAAATACATAGGGGTTTCCCTCGACGCGCTTTCTGGAATTGAGCAGCGCGGCGGCCTGTTTCGTCAGCGGCAGGCTAATCGGCTTGCCGACTTTCCGCTCCACAATTCGCCAATACGATTTTTCTGGCTTTTCCTCGTCAATGAACACCCTATCCCAAGTCAACGCAGCGCCTTCATTCCTGCGGCATCCGGTCAGCAGAAGAAACAGCGTAAGGTCAATGCCTGCACGCTGGTCGTTTGACGCAGCTTGATCGCGGGCGTCGTTCAGTGCGTTCCACGTCGCGCCAACTCGATCATAGGGAATGTAGCGCTCTGTCTTGTCACCTTCTTCTGCCCAGTTGTCGGACATGCCGTCAGTCGGGTCTTCCACGAACAGGGGAGTGCCATCGGCCCGCTTAAACTGGCGACCCGCATATTTGAGCAAGATGCGCAGCACCGTGACTGACGAGTTGGCGGTGGATGGTGCGCCCTTCGGCTTGCGCTTGTCCTTGCCGTGGTCAGCATCGGGGTGCAGGCCTTTCAAGCCGCCTTCCACCAGCTTCGCGTGGCGCTCGGTCACCATGTCTTTCGTGATGAAAGTAACCGGCTTGTCTTTCCAGTCAAAGAACACCCTGTCGACGTAGTAGTTGATCCATGCCGCGGTCGTGGGCTTCAACTTCTTCGGGCGGTTGAGATACGAAACGCAAACCTCGCCCAAGGTAATCGCGGCAGCGCGTTGCGCTTTTTTCACCTCGCGCGGGTCAACGCCATCCTCGAAAAGCTGCCGGTAGTAGTCAGCCTTCCTCTGCGCATCTTCCAGCGACCACGCGCCATAGGTCCCGATGGTCAGCCGCACGTCTTTCGTCGTCCCGCGCACCCGGCCTTGGGCGATGAAGCTGAACACCCCGGCCTTCGTTACGCGCAGGCCAAGGCCGCGTGTTCCGGTGTCCCAATACAGGGTGTCCTGAGTGGGGTCGGGTTTCAGCTTGTCGATGTTCGTCTTTGTGAGCTTCAGCTTTGGCATGTTACACTCTTTGTAAGTGTGGCGTAAGACTTACGCGCTAACTTGCCCCAACTTACGCTAACAACTTCTGGCTGTAAACGATGCCAAACTATCTGAAAAACATGAACTTTACTTAGCTATGCTAACTGCCACTTACATGCGCTAACTACTTATGCGCTTGAATGGCATTCAAGAGGTCGGGAGTTCGATCCTCCCTGGCTCCACCAAACTTTCCTAGACAGATACAGACGCAAGACGCAGGCAATCGCCTCGCGTCTTTTTGTCTTTTGGTCAGGCGGCTGCCTGACGGCGCATTGGTATAGCGGCGGGTGGCGGGCTGATTTTGTAACCTCTAGTTGTTTCAAAACAATGACGCATTGGGCGAATCGGCGCAGAATGGCCGCGTTGGACTGGCGTTGTCGATTCGACACAGGCGGGGCTGCGACGCGATGCGCGGCGAAAGACTGGCAGCGGAAATTATGGCCTTGGACGTGTTGGTAAATGGTAAGGTGCTGGATCACCGCTCGGATGATCCGACGCTTGAAATTCTGTTCCGCGACTTCGAACGCTCGAAAATTGCGACGCTGCGCGAGGCGCTGCTGGCACGGCCCCTGCGCTATTCGATGCTGTATTTCGTGTTGATGCTGCTGTGGACGGCGGCGCTGTCCTATGGCTCGGCCTTGCAGCCTCTGGTCGGCTTTGCCACCGACATGACGCCACATGCGTCCCAGATCCTGCTGGTGGTTGGCCTGCTGATCTATCCCCGGCGCTGGCTCTGGGTTCCGGTGCTTGGCTATTGCCTTGTGTTTCCGATCGGATTTCTGACCGGCTCTTCCCTGCGCGAGGCCTGGGCCTTCAACCCTCTGGTGACGACCGACATGATCGGGGTGCATTTCGCGCTGCATCTGGCCAGCGGCGTGCTGGCTGGCGCTGCGGCGCGCGCGATCAGCGCGGCCCTGCACCGGATGCTGGCGCCCTATCACGCCGATTTGCTCGGTTCGGCAAGCATGGCGCTGATTTTTGCGGTGATGGCGCTGCCTTTGCCGGTGCTGCTTGATCTTTATGTCAGCGCGCTTCCGGCTGCGGATCGGGCGGCCCTCGGGTTCGGGCCAACATTTGTGCATGAGGTTGCGGTCAATATCTGGCGCAATGCGGCGGCCATTTCGGCGCTTTTGCTGGCGGTTCTGTCGCGCCCCACGTCGCGGCAGATTGTGATCGGGCTTGGCATGGCGCTTTGCTTTCCACTATTGGGCCTTGCGACCCAGCACGGCATCACGATGTATCCCGAGATGGATGTCTGCCTGCTGGCGCTGGCGCTTGTTTTTGTGCTGCCGGTTCCTGCCGCGCTGATTGCGTGGCTGGCGGGCATTCCGGTCTTTGCCATGATGACCGGCACGTTCCTGACCCATAGCGTGCTGGCCTTGCCCCAAGATAGCTGGATGCAAGGCTATGCCCTGCTGGCGATGATGATGACGGTCTATGCCGCGATCCTGCGCGACCTGTCGCAGCACAGCGCCCGCGCGCGCGACTCCGGGATGCGGCGGCTGAACCGGGTGCGTGATTTTGCCGATGTCGGGCTTTTGTCGTTCAATCTGTCGCAGGGCCATTACCGCGCCAATTCCGCTGCGGCGCGGATCATCGGCATGGCGCAAACCGGCAATGTATCCGACTTTATCGCGCAGTTCGAAACCGATGCCGCCGCCGAAGTCAGCCATGCCCTGCGTCCGCAAGGCGGGGACAGCATCAACCTGCTTTTGCGCCGCGTTCAACCGCATGACAGGAAAACCGTGCAATTCCTGCGCTTTTTCCTGTGGTACGAAACCGCCCCCAGCCATGAAAAGGTTGCCTATGGTCTGGTGCTGGATACCACGCGGGAACATGAACAGGCGCAAATCCTGTCCGATACTCTGGCGAAATTGAAATCCAAGCAGGAACGCCAGACCCAGTTGTTCTCGATCATCTCGCACGAGTTGCGGACACCGGCGGCGGTTATCTCGATGCTGCTGGACGATCTCGATCGGCCGGACCACCTGCCCCAGACCAAGCGGCAGTTGCGCGATGCCACCGATCAATTGCTGTCAACGCTGGCCGATATGCGCCAGACGGTGAACCCGTCGCAGAACCTGCCCGTCCGCCGTGTGCCTTACACACCGGCAGAACTGGCGGAGTCGATCCGCAACATGCTGGAACCACAGGCAAAACTGGCGGGAATCTCGATACGGATCGTGCTTGGTCCCGACGCGCACCGCTTTCGTCTGGGCGATACGGTGCGGTTGCGCCAAGCCATCACCAACCTTGTCCGCAACGCGATCATTCATTCCAAAGGCAGCGATATCCGCATTGCGTTCCACGCCCGCACCGACGCTGGCACAGCCTTGCCGGTCAGCGTCTGGAAGGTGATGGACAACGGCATCGGCATTCCCGAAGATCAGGTCGAACGCTTGTTCCAGCCCTTCGAGCGGGGCGGGGCCGATCCGCGCAAGCAGGCCGATGGCAGCGGCCTTGGGCTTTATATCTGCAAAAGCTCGGTCGAGATTCTGGGCGGCACGATCCGTCATTTCACCCCGCAGGGCGGCGGCAGCGGCTATGTGATCGAACTGCCCGAAGCCATCGCCAGCGAGTCCGAACTGGCCGAAAAATCCCGCCGCGACGCCAATGTCACGCCGGAAAACTTCCCCTCGATCTATGTGCTGCTGGCCGAGGACAACAAACTGGTCGCCGAGGTGACCCAAGCCCAGCTTTCGCGCTTTATCGGGCGGGTCGATGTGGTGGAAAATGGCCTGCAAGCCTTGGACAGCATCGCCGCAAACAAACCCGACATCCTGATCACCGATCTGTTCATGCCGGAAATGGATGGCGACGAACTCGTCCGCACGCTACGCCAGCGCGGTTTCAACCTGCCGGTGATCGGCCTGACCGCCGCCGTCGTAGGCGATGACATGGACCGCTTCCGCGCCGTGGGCGTCGACACCGTGATGAGCAAACCCATCGATCTGGCAACGCTGCGCCGCATGATTCTGGATTTCCTCAGCCCGCCGGACATCCATCCCGAGACGGCCGCACCCAAAGACCAAAGCCGCGCCTGATACGCCCCCACCCGTCGCGCGGGCGAAGGCGCAAGAACGGCTCAGGCCTTGGCTTCAAGCGCCGCAATCCGCGCCGCAAGGGCAGCATTTTCTTCGCGCGCCTTTTGTGCCATCAGGCGCACCGCGTCGAACTCCTCGCGGGTGACGAAATCGCGGTCGGCCATCCAGCGGTCGATGAAACCCTTCATCGCCGTTTCGGCTTCGGTCTTGGCACCCTGCGCGACGCCCATCGCGTTGGTCATCAGTTTCGACATGTCGTCGAAGAACTTGTTTCCGGCCTGCATGATTGGCCCCCTTTCGTTAGCCCTCTATATGGTCTGACCACGCGCGCGGGGCAAGATGCCGCTCTGCCGCAATCCTGCCCGTGCTGCACGACGTTGACATCCCCTGCCCGCTCTTGGACAACCAAGCCGCAGCCAAACGGAAAGCGCCCATGTCCTATATCCCCTTCCCCGACATCTCGCCCGAGATTTTCTCGGTGGACATCGGCCCCGTCACCCTTGCGCTGCGCTGGTATGCGCTGGCCTATATCGTCGGGCTGATCGCGGGCTGGAAGCTGATCGTGCGGATGCTGGCGACGCCACGGCTCTGGGCCAGCACGCCCCCCGCCACCGCCGAGCAGATCGAGCGCTTGCTGACTTGGGTGATCTTCGGCGTCATCCTTGGCGGGCGTCTGGGCTATGTGCTGTTCTACCAACCCGCCTTTTTCCTGCAGAACCCGTCGCAAATCCTGCGGGTCTGGGAGGGCGGCATGTCCTTCCACGGCGGCTTTCTGGGTGTCGCAGTGGCGGGCGCACTGTTCTGCTGGCGCGAGAAAATCCCGATGCTGCCTATGGCCGATCTGATGGCCGCTGTCGCCCCCATCGGGCTTTTCCTTGGCCGCCTTGCCAATTTCATCAACGCCGAACTCTGGGGCCGCGCCACCACTATGCCTTGGGGCGTCGCCTTCCCCGGCGAGGCTGCCCAGACCTGCGAAGGCGTCCTCACCGTCTGCGCCCGCCATCCCAGCCAACTCTACGAGGCCGCACTGGAGGGTCTGCTGCTGTTTGCCGCCCTGACCCTGCTGATCTGGCGTGCAGGCTGGTTGCGCTTTCCGGGCCGCATCGCGGGGCTGTTCTTTGCGGGCTATGGTCTGGCCCGCTTTGTGGTCGAGTTTTTCCGCCAACCCGACGCGCAATTCATCTCCGAAGGCAACCCGCTGGGCCTTGCCCTGCACGCGGGCGGCTACGGGTTGACCATGGGGCAAATCCTGACCCTGCCGATGATCGTGGCCGGCGTCTGGTTCATCGCCCGCGCCCGCCGCAACGCATGACTCCGCTGGCTGCCCTGCTGGCCCGCCGCATTGCGCTGACGGGTCCGATCACATTGGCCGACTATATGGCCGATTGCCTGATGCACCCTGACCACGGCTATTACGCCACCCGCGATCCCTTTGGCGCTGCGGGCGATTTCACCACCGCCCCCGAGATCAGCCAGATGTTCGGCGAATTGCTGGGCCTGTGCCTTGCCCAAAGCTGGCTTGACCAAGGCGCTCCCCCCGCCTTTACGCTGGCCGAGCTTGGCCCCGGTCGCGGCACGCTGATGGCCGATGTGCTGCGCGCCACCGCCCGCGTGCCGGGCTTTCATGCGGCGGCCCGTGTGTGTCTGGTGGAAACCTCGCCCACCTTGCGCGCCCGTCAGCGCGCCACCCTTGGCAGCCATCCCGTGATCTGGCTGGACCGCGCCGAGGATCTGCCCGACGCCCCGCTTTACCTGCTGGCGAACGAGTTTTTCGACGCCCTGCCGATCCGCCAGTTTACCCGCGATGCGAAGGGCTGGCGCGAAACCATGGTCGGGCTGACGGGCGATCGGCTGACGCTTGGCCTGTCCTCCCCCGCCCCGATTGCCGCGCTTGACCACCGCCTGCACGACACAAACGCCGGTGACATCGTAGAGCTTTGCCCCGCCGCCCCCGCCATTATGGCGGCCATGGCCAGCCGGATCGCGGAGCACGGCGGCCTTGCCCTGATTGTCGATTACGGCGGCTGGATCTCGCGCGGGGATACCTTTCAGGCCCTGCAAAACCACGCCTTCACCGATCCCCTTGCCGCCCCCGGCGAGGCCGACCTGACCGCCCATGTCGATTTTGCGGCCCTTGCCGCCGCAAGCGCCCCTGCGGCCAGCGCCTACACCACCCAAGGCGCGCTGCTGACAGCCCTTGGCCTGCACCAGCGCAGCGCCGCCCTTGCCACCCGCCTGACCGGACCTGCGCTTGCCGGCCACCACGCCGCCACACACCGCTTGACCGCCGATGCGGAAATGGGACAGTTGTTCAAGGCGCTGGCGGTCTATCCCGCCCGCGCCCCCCAGCCCGCCGGTTTCCCCCATGCCCCGGAACACCCTGATGCTTGAGATTCTGACCTCTGACGCGCTGCCCGTCCGGCATGGCTTTTTCACCCGCAAGGGTGGTGCGTCCTCGGGCATCTTCGCGGGGCTGAACTGCGGCCCCGGTTCCTCCGACCAATCCGAGATTGTCGCCATCAACCGCGCCCGCGTGGCCGAGGCGATGGGCGTCGCCCCCGACCATCTTGTGACCGTCCATCAGGTTCATTCCGCCGATGCCGTCACCGTCACCGGCCCGCTTGCCGACCGCCCGCGCGCCGATGCGCTGGTCACCGCCACCCCCGGCGTGGCGCTTGCCGTGCTGACCGCCGATTGCCAGCCCGTGCTGTTTGCCGATCCGCGCGCGCAGGTGATCGGGGCCGCCCATGCCGGTTGGCGCGGCGCGCATGAAGGCGTGCTGGAGGCAACGCTGGACGCCATGGAAGCCCTTGGCGCGCAGCGGGACAACATCGCCGCCGTGATCGGCCCCACCATCTCGCAAGCCGCCTACGAGGTCGGCCCCGAATTCTATGAAACCTTCACCGACGACGATCCCGCCATGCGCCGCTTCTTCGCCAATGGCGCGGGCGACCGCATGCTGTTCGACCTGCCCGCCTATGGCCTGTTCCGCCTGCGCGCCGCGGGGGTGGGCCATGCCGAATGGACGCGGCATTGCACCTATGCCGATCCGGCGCGGTTCTATTCCTATCGCCGCACCACCCATGCCAAAGAGGCCGACTATGGCCGCCTGATTTCGGTGATCCGGCTTTGATCAGGGCAACAGATGGGCAATCACCGCCCATCGCCCGCCACAATTACTGAAACAATCCGCCCCTGCGCTGCAGGATTATCCCCAATACATGAAATAATGCCTGCGTTTCAACGCCTTGCGGAACATGGCATGGCCGCCACAATCAGGCCGCATATTCTCATAGAAATTCTGCTTTTGCGGGAAAAGCGCCAAACCCTTGCCGCAAATACCCGTCAAATTCATCTCAAGGTCGCAAGACACGCAGCAGCAGGAGATGAAGATGCAAAAGCAACCCCGTTGGATGAAATCCGTGATCGCCGCCGCCAATGAAATTCAGGTGGCCCTGCCTTGGGCGCGCAGCACCCGCCGCCGTCCGGCCGCGCTGCAATCCACCGCCTCGGCCAAGCCCGTGGCCATCGCCGCCCGCTAAGCCCGCCGCCATTCCTGCAAACGGGGCCAGAGCTTTCTGGCCCCGTTTGCTTATGTGATTCGCGCAGCAAAGCGTGATTGCCCAAGCCCGCGCAACAATCGCGGCAAATGCCGCCAACCGTTCCGGCACCCTACAGCAATTGAGCTAAATCTTTGACACCTTGCCCGATCTTCGCCATGTTCCCCTTTACAGAAGTCATTCTGTGAAAACCGGTGGTTCCGGGATTGGTAAGACCGCAAGGCACACCCCGAACCCCAAGGTTGACGCTCGGTCAAGGCCGCCCCGGTGCTCCTCTGGCATCACATGGGGCGGCCTGAACTTTTGGCGGCTCCGGTTTGGGAAAACGCGCTCAGGCGATGCGCGACAGGCGGGCCTCAAGCACATCAAAGGGCAGGCCCGGTTCATCCTTGGCGCAGCGGATCACCAGCGATGTTTTCACATTCGCCACGTTTTCCGCTTTCAACAACTGCTCGGTCAGAAAGCTTTGAAAGCTGGACAGATCGGGGGCCACGCATTTCAGGATAAAGTCGATCTCGCCGTTCAGCATATGGCACTCGCGCACCAAGGGCCACGCGCGGCAGCGGGCCTCAAAGGTCGAAAGGTCCGCCTCGGCCTGACTTTGCAGCCGCACCATCGCAAAAACCTGCACCTCGAACCCCAGCTCGCGCGCGTCAATGTCGGCGTGATAGCCCTTGATATAGCCTGCCTCCTCCAGCGTCCGCACACGGCGCAGGCAGGGCGGGGCGGAAATCCCGACGCGGCTGGCCAGTTCGACGTTCGTCATGCGCCCGTCGGCCTGAAGTTCAGCCAAGATACGACGATCGATGGGGTCCAGCTTTGATACGGCCATTTGGGCTCTCCTTTGGCCGCTTGAATAGGCTTTAGCGCCACTACGCGCAATAATCTTTCGTCAACGCGCAAGAATTTTTCGTGCTGTTGCCGGAAACACCCCACCGCCGCAGGCCCCTTCCCCCGACCACGGGCATTGCCTATATCAGAGGCAACACTGTTCCAGAGGATATCATGGCCGAAACCAAGCATACCAAAGTTCTGATCATCGGCTCTGGCCCTGCGGGATATACGGCCGCCGTCTATTCCGCCCGCGCCATGCTGAACCCGGTTCTGGTGCAAGGCCTGCAACCCGGCGGGCAGTTGACCATCACCACCGAGGTGGAAAACTGGCCCGGCGATACCCATGTCCAAGGCCCGGACCTGATGGTGCGGATGCAAGACCACGCCACCGCGATGGGGGCCGAGATCATCAGCGATTATATCACCTCGCTCGATCTGCAGAACCGCCCCTTCACCGCGCAGTCTGACAGCGGCACCGTCTATACTGCCGATGCCGTGATCCTTGCCACCGGCGCACAGGCGAAATGGCTTGGCCTGCCGTCCGAGGAGAAATTCAAGGGCTTTGGCGTTTCGGCCTGCGCCACCTGCGACGGGTTCTTCTATCGCGGCAAAGAGGTTGTGGTGATCGGTGGCGGCAATACCGCCGTTGAAGAGGCGCTATTCCTGACCAACTTCGCCACCAAAGTCACCCTGATCCACCGCCGCGACAGCCTTCGCGCCGAAAAGATCATGCAGGACCGGCTGTTCAAGCATCCCAAGATCGAAATGCTGTGGAACTCCGAAGTGACCGAGGTGCTTGGCACCGATGCCCCCACCTCTGTGACCGCCGTCCGCACCCGCAATCTGGTGACGGGTGAAGTCAAGGACGTTCCCTGCCACGGCTTTTTCGTCGCCATCGGCCATGCGCCCGCCTCGGAACTGGTCAAGGACCAACTGCCGCTGCACAACGGCGGCTATGTGCAGGTTGAGGCAGGCACCACCCGCACCGCCATTCCGGGCGTTTTTGCGGCGGGCGACCTGACCGATCACGTTTACCGTCAGGCCGTGACATCGGCGGGCATGGGCTGCATGGCCGCCCTTGATGCAGAACGCTGGCTGGCCGGTCACTAGGGCGGAATAGCGTCACCCCGCCCCATCGCGGGCGGGGACATCGTCCCAAATCCACTCAAATCCGCGGCATTTCCGCCCTATTTCCTTCAGAAAAACCCACATCCGCTTGAATTATGTCCCGTTTCGGGGCTAGTGCCGCGCAGAACGGCGGGCTGGCCCCGCCCCAGCAATTCACAACACGCGAGCATCTCATGGCCATTGCGAACCACGCCCCGATCCCGGAGCTGTATGTCTCCTACGAATCCGCCCAAAAGCTGAAGATCGAGGCGGGCAATCTGCCGTCCTGGGATCTGACCGCGCGTCAGGTGTGCGACCTTGAACTGCTGATGAACGGCGGCTTCAACCCGCTGAAAGGCTTCCAGACCGAGGCCGATTACAACAACGTCGTCGAGAACATGCGGACCGCTGATGGCGCGCTGTGGCCGATCCCCGTCACGCTGGACGTGTCGGAAAAATTTGCCGAAGGCGTGGCCCCCGGTCAGGACATCGCCCTGCGCGACGCCGAAGGTGTGATCCTTGCAATTATGTCCGTCACCGACAAATGGGTGCCGAACAAGGCGAACGAGGCTGAAAAGGTGTTCGGTGCCGACGATCTGGCCCACCCTGCCGTGAACTACCTGCACAATGTCGCGGGTCCGGTCTATCTGGGCGGCCCCGTCACCGGCATCCAGCAGCCGGTTCACTATGATTTCAAAGCCCGCCGCGACACCCCGAATGAACTCCGCGCCTATTTCCGCAAGATGGGCTGGCAGCGCGTCGTCGCCTTCCAGACCCGCAACCCGCTGCACCGCGCGCATCAGGAACTGACCTTCCGCGCCGCCAAAGAGGCGCAGGCCAACCTGCTGATCCACCCCGTCGTCGGCATGACCAAACCGGGCGACGTCGACCACTTCACCCGCGTGCGCTGCTACGAGGCGGTTCTGGACAAATACCCGCAATCCACCACGCATATGAGCCTGCTGAACCTTGCCATGCGCATGGGCGGCCCGCGCGAGGCGCTGTGGCATGCCATCATCCGCAAGAACCACGGCCTGACCCATTTCATCGTGGGCCGCGATCACGCAGGCCCGGGCAAGAACAGCCAAGGCCAAGATTTCTACGACCCCTATGCCGCGCAAGTGCTTGTGGCAGAACATCAAAAAGAAATCGGCATCGAAATGGTCGATTTCAAACAGATGGTCTATGTGCAGGAACGCGCCCAGTATTTCCCGATTGACGAAGTGCCGGAAGGCACCACCGTTCTGGACATCTCCGGCACCGAACTGCGCCGCCGGTTGCGCGAAGGTCTGGAAATCCCGGAATGGTTCTCGTTCCCCGATGTGGTGGCCGAACTGCGCAAAACCTCTCCGGCGCGCGACAAGCAGGGCTTTACCGTGTTCTTCACCGGCCTGTCGGGTTCGGGCAAATCGACCATCGCCAATGCTTTGATGGTGAAACTGATGGAGATGGGCGGGCGTCCGGTGACGCTGCTGGACGGCGATGTGGTGCGCAAACACCTGTCGTCTGAGTTGGGCTTCTCGAAAGAGCACCGCGACATCAACATCAAGCGCATCGGCTATGTCGCGTCGGAAATCACCAAGAACGGCGGCATTGCGATCTGCGCGCCGATCGCCCCCTACACCGCCACCCGCCGCGCCGTGCGCGAGATGATCGAAGCCTACGGCGCCTTCATCGAGGTGCATGTGGCAACATCGGTCGAGGAATGCGAACGCCGCGACCGCAAGGGCCTGTACAAGCTGGCGCGCGAAGGCAAGATCAAGGAATTCACCGGCATTTCAGACCCCTACGAGGCACCCGTGAAAGCCGAAATCGTGCTGGATACCGAAGGCACCGAGGTGGACCACTGCGCCCATCAGGTGATCCTGAAGCTGGAATCGCTGGGCCTGATCAAAGCCTGATCGCCCGCACCCCATGACAAAGGGCCGCCCCATCGGGGCGGCCCTTTTCCATTGCGCGCCCGAACGGGCCGCTTAATGCACCGATACCGGGGCCAGATCGTTTTCCCGCGCCAGCGCAAAGGCCAGCTTGCGGTCGGCCACCAAGGCCACCCGCGCACCATCGGGGCGATGCACGGCATAAACCTGCGCCAGATCCCCGACCTGGGATTGCAGCTCGGTCGGCAAGTCAGCCACCGCCACCGTGCGGACATAGACGATGGCGGTATCCGCTGCGGGCAAGCCATTGAATTTCATGTTCATGTTAGCCTCCTATTTGCGGCCGATCCGGCCCGCGTTGATGGCGATGGTCTGCACGACCGTTTCCGGCACCTGACGCCGCAAATCGATGTGCAACAGCCCGTGGTCCAGATCGGCCCCCGCCACCTCGACCCCGTCTGCCAGAACGAAACTGCGCTGGAATGCCCGCGCGGCAATACCACGGTGCAGAAAAACCCGTTCGGTCCCGTCATCGCCCTGTCGCCCGCGCACGACCAACTGCCGATCCTCGACCGTGATGGCCAGATCCTCATCGCGGAACCCCGCGACGGCAAGCGTGATGCGGTAGGTGTTTTCGGACGTGGCCTCGATGTTGAAGGGCGGATAGCCTTCCGAGGCGGTTTTGGCGGTGCGCTCGACCAGTCGTTCCAACTGCTCAAACCCCAGCAGAAAGGGGTGTGCGCCAAAGGTCAGTTTCGTCATCATCGATGTCCTTGTGCAAGCGACATGGGATCAGGCCCAATTCTGGCACCCGTCCCTTTGAATATGGGGGCAGCGACCGCGCGCCGCAAGTCCTGCAAGGGCGCGGAAAACTTGGGGCTGCGACGCAATTTCTTCGCCGTGGCAGGGCGAATCACTGTATAATTTTGAAAAGCCAAAAAGACTGGACCAATCCCGCCATGAACGCCCCATCCGAGATGAACTTCGAAGACATGATGCGCGTGCGCCTTGAGGTGCTGCGACGCGAACATCGTGATCTTGATGAGGCCGTGCATGTGCTGGAAACCGCAGGCCGCCCCGATCCTTTGACGCTGCGGCGGCTGAAAAAGCAGAAACTGGCGCTGAAAGACCAGATCGTGAAGATCGAGGATCGCCTGATCCCCGACATCATCGCCTGACGCAGCAGCGGTGCGTGAAGATCACGCACCCTACCCCCTTATATCCCCTGCTTTTCCTTGCCCTTGGGCCGCGCATCGCTATAGAGCGTCCCCATAGCTTGGAGGCCGCAGCATGTCCGTTGACGTTGGGATCATCATGGGAAGCCAGTCCGACTGGCCCACAATGAAGGAAGCCGCCCTGATTCTGGATGAGCTGGGCGTCAGCTATGAGACAAAGATCGTCTCGGCCCACCGCACCCCCGACCGGCTCTGGACCTATGGGCGTGAAGCCACGGGGCGGGGCCTGAAAGTCATCATCGCAGGCGCAGGGGGGGCTGCGCATCTGCCCGGCATGATGGCCAGCAAGACCCGCGTGCCGGTGATCGGCGTGCCGGTGCTGACCAAGGCGCTGTCGGGTGTCGACAGCCTCTATTCCATCCTGCAAATGCCCAAGGGCTATCCCGTGGCCACGATGGCCATCGGTGCGCCCGGTGCCGCCAATGCCGGGCTGATGGCGGCGGGCATCCTTGCCTTGCTGGACCCTGCCCTTGCCGCCCGTCTGGACGCATGGCGCGCCGCCCTGTCCGCATCCATCCCCGAGGAGCCGAAAGATGACTGAGCTGAAATCCGGTTCCACCATCGGGATCTTGGGCGGCGGCCAGTTGGGCCGGATGCTGTCGGTTGCCGCCAGCCGCTTGGGCTATAAAACCCACATCTTTGAACCCTCTGCCAACCCGCCCGCAGCCGACGTGGCCCATGCGCTGACCACCGCCAGCTATGACGATCTGGCCGCCCTGCGCGCCTTTGCGGCTTCGGTCGATGTCATCACCTATGAATTCGAGAATATCCCCACCGCCGCCCTTGACGCGCTTGAGGCGATCCGCCCGATCCGCCCCAACCGCCGCGCGCTGGCAATCAGCCAAGATCGCCTGCTGGAGAAAGACTTCCTGACCGGCCTTGGCCTGACCTGCGCGCCCTATGCGCCCGTCAATTCTGCCGCCGATCTGGACGCCGCCATCGCCAAGATCGGCGCGCCCGCGATCCTGAAAACCACCCGTCTGGGCTATGACGGCAAGGGGCAGGCCCGGATCAAATACGCCGCCGACGCCCCTGCGGCACTGGCGTCGATGGCCGGTGCGCCTTCGGTGCTGGAGGGCTTTATCAATTTCAGCCACGAGGTTTCGGTGATTGCCGCGCGCGGTCTGGACGGCTCGGTTGCCTGCTATGATCCGGGCGAGAACGTGCATAAGGACGGCATCCTGTCCACCACCACCCTGCCCGCCCGCCTGTCCCCCACGCAGCGCACCGATGCGATCCTGCTGGCCGCGCGTATCCTGAACGCGCTGGATTATGTCGGCGTCATGGGGGTCGAGCTATTCGTCACACCCCAAGGCCTGATCGTGAACGAAATCGCCCCCCGCGTGCATAACTCTGGCCACTGGACGCAGAACGGCTGTGCGGTGGACCAGTTTGAACAGCACATCCGCGCGGTAACAGGCCTGCCCTTGGGTGATGGTTCGCGGCACGCAGATGTGGTGATGGAAAACCTGATCGGCGACGACATCGACCGTATCCCCGCCATCCTGCGCGAACGCGATGCAGCCCTGCACCTTTATGGCAAGGCCGAGGCGCGTCCGGGCCGCAAGATGGGCCACGTCAACCGCATCATCCGCAAAGCCTAGGAACAGACCACCGCCACCAACATGAACTTGCAGGTCACGCCGTCTTTCTTCGGCGCAGGGGCCGGTTCTGCCGCGGCTGGTTTTTGGGTGGTGGCTTTCGGCGTCGTCGCCTTGGCCGGAGCCTTCTTTTTCACCGCCACAACAGGCGTCTCGCAGGTCTTTTCCGGCTCGGCCAACAGCGTGCGCCACACCGCTTCGGTCGGCTCCACCTCGCCAGCATCAAGCTTTTTGGCCTTGTAATAGGCCCGCATCGCATTGCGCGAGCCATTGCCCCAATCGCCATCCACTGCCATGCCATAGCAGCCAATGCGCTTCAACTCGCCCTGCACCGCAAGCGCAAGATCCTCGGGAAGCGGCACGCCCCCGACAGGCGGCACCTCGCCAATTCGTGGCGCGGCAGGTTCGACCCCGCTCAGCTTGGCCAGACTGCGGGTCTGCCCGTCCAGTGCAGCCAGTCGCACCGCCCCCGAGACCGCCGCCAACACCGTTTTCGCCGCCGCTTCGACAGGCGCACCGATGGTCACACTGGTCGTATCCGCGATCTCGAACGCAGGCAGCGTCTCCTCGACAAAGGAAAACTGCGCCCGCAGCGACGATTGATCCCACGGTGTTTGCTGCCCGCCAGTGGCCGCGACAACCTCGTTACGCACCGCAATCATCAGATCGGAAATGCTTTGCCCCGGCACCGCGATATGATCCAGCAGTGCCGCAGTAAACGGGCTGTTGGCAGACCCGTCGATACGGTCCCATGCCAGTTGCCCCGGCGCGGTGGCAAAGGCCACGAAACTGCCCGCCCCGCCGTCAAAGGGCGCCAACCCCGCGCTGGCCATGCCCGTCATGGGCGCATCCCGGCAGGCATCCAGAAAGACCAGCACCTGCGCCGCACCGCCGCCCAACCGCCCCGCCACATCATCCAAGGCCCAGGCCTGCGCCACCAGCCCCGCAGCATTCGCCGCCCGCGCCGAAACCGGCACCAGATAGTTCACACCGCCTTGCTGAAACGCATGGCCGGAATAATAGAACAGCACCGTGTCCGCCTCGGCCGATTGCCGCGCAAAGGTGTCCAGCACCGCCTGAAACACCTCTGGCCCCACATCGGTCAGCAGCGTCACCTCAAAGCCCAAACCCCGCAGCGCCCGCGCCATGCCCGACGCATCCGCCACCGGCGTCGCCAAGGGCGCAAGCTCTTGATAAGCCTCATTTCCGATAACAAGCGCCAGTTTGCGCCCCTGCGCCTGCGCCATGCCAGCACCTGCCGCCACAAGCGCGACCACCCAGACCACCCGACCTATCGCCGCAAGCAAAGCCTGAAACATCTTGGCATGTCCGAAAAATGGCCTCCAATGCCTTAGACTAGCGCCAATCCTGCCTTCGCGCCAGAACCGACTTGTCTTACGGATCAGGCGTATCGGTATCCGACCGCCCCGCCGCCACCCCAAGCCGCGAGTCGCGGGCCAGCGCCTCATACCGCGCACGGAATTGTTCAAGCGCCGCCTCGTCCAACTCTTCCAGATCCAGCAAGGCGTTATGCGCGCCCTTGGTGGAGCGGATCAACTCGTCCAGCTTCAACTGGATGGCCTGCGTGTCACGGTTTTGGGTGTTCTGGATCAGGAACACCATCAGAAAGGTCACGATTGTCGTGCCGGTGTTGATCACCAGTTGCCATGTGTCGGAAAAGCCAAAGATCGGGCCGGTGACGATCCAGACCGCAATCACCCCCACCGCCAGAAAAAATGTCGAAGGCCGCCCGCACCAGCGGCTGACCGCTTTTGCCAAAGCCTTGTAGCCAAAGGTTTTCGCCATGCCTGCCCTGCCCCCGCGTCAACTGCCCCAAGGGGGCAACCCACGCGGCCCTGTGCCTCAAATTCTGATCGAACCCGCCCCTGCCCTGAATAGCAATGGCTTGCATCATCCCGACGGGTCATCATCGTGAATGTGCGCCCCATCAGCAAGGCAATATGATCCGCCGCGCACCCACTATGCCGATACCGCGCCGCCCGTCGGCCTCATCCCGCGCCTTGCAAATCACGCGACAACAGAGGTGGACAAATCCCGCGCAACGTAACAGCTTCGTATCATGTCAAAACACCGGTCCCCCCGCGTCGCCACCCGCGCCCTGATCCTGCATCAAGGTCGCTTGCTGCTGGTCAACGCCTATCCGGGCGGGCGGTCCGATCTGTGGTGCGCGCCCGGCGGCGGGGCCGAACCCGGCCAGTCCCTGCCCACCAACCTGATGCGCGAGGTGATGGAGGAAACCGGCCTGACCGTTGCCGTAGGCCAACCCGCCCTGATCAACGAATTTCACGATCCGATGTCGGGCTTCCATCAGGTCGACATCTTCTTTCACTGCACCATCACCGCAGGCCAGATCGATCCGAAATGGCGCGATCCCGAAGGCATCGTCACCCAGCGCCGCTTTTTCGCGCGTGACGATCTGGAGCTGGGCCGCATCCGCTTCAAACCCGACAGCCTGCCCACCGCCGCATGGGGCGGGGAAGGCTTGCTCTATGATCCGCTGGAACGGCTGATCCGATGAGCCGCGCCTTCGTCAAGGAAGGCGACGGTGCGCTTGATCCGCTGCCCGACCTGCCAGTGTCACCGCATCCGAACTATGTCACCCCGCGCGGTCTGGCCGCGCTGCAGGCGCGGCTGCACGCCCGCCAATCCGATCTGGCCGCCTTGCGCGCGCGGCCCGACCGGCTGGACAAGCTGCCCGAAGCCGCCGCCGAGCGTGACATCCGCTATCTCGAATCCCGCCTGCGCAGCGCCATCCTGATTGATCCTGCCAGCCTACCCCTCACCTCGGTTGCCTTCGGCCTTGCCATCACGGTGACCGACGATGCGGGCCACGACACCACCTACGAAATCACCGGCGAGGACGAGGCCGACGCCGCCCGCTATCGTATTGCCCCGCAATCCCCTCTCGCCCGCGCGCTGATCGGGGCCGAGGCGGGGGATGAGGTGACATGGCGCAAACCCTCCGGCCCCGTCACCCTTACAATCAAGGCCATCACCCGCCCATGCTGATCCGCCCGCTGCACCCCGACACCGACCGCGCCACCGTCACCGCCTTCTTCGACTCCATCGCCGATTACATCCGGATGGAACGCGACGCCCCCCCCGACGCGACCGTGATCGAGGAGTTTTTCACCGACACGCCCCCCGGCTGCGATCCGACGCACTCGCTACGGCTTGGACTTTTCGAACATTCGACCCTGATAGCTTTGGCCGAAATGGGCTTCGGCTATCCAGAATCCGATAATGCCTATCTCGGCTTCCTTGCGGTGTCCGAAATGGCGCGCGGCAAGGGCGCGGGCGAGATCCTGTTCGCGCATCTTGAAACCGAAGCCCGCGCGCGCGGTTGCTCGGCGATCTATCTCGCCGTTCTCGACGCCAACCCCCGTGGCCGCGCCTTCTGGGAACGGCAGGGCTTCACCCTTGCCATAGCCAACCGCGAGGTGACGCTGGGCCAGAAAACCCAGATCGCCCACCGTCTGCGAAAGCCGCTTTAAGTTTCACCTTGGTCCAAATACTCACGCCGACAGCGCCACCAGTGACCACGTCGCAGCACTCGAAACGAAAAAGGGCGCCCCGAAAGGCGCCCTTTTCTTTATCCCAGACGGGAAGGGATGATTACATCATCCCGTCCATGCCGCCCATTCCGCCCATGCCGCCGCCAGCGCCACCCGACGACTTGTCGGCCGGACGATCAGCGATCATCGCTTCGGTGGTGATCAGCAAGGATGCAACCGAAGCCGCATCTTCCAGCGCGGTGCGAACGACTTTCGCCGGATCGATCACGCCGAAAGCGAACATGTCACCATATTCTTCGGTCTGAGCGTTGAAGCCGAACGACTTGTCGTTCGATTCGCGCACTTTGCCAGCCACAACCGACCCGTCAACGCCCGCGTTCTGGGCGATCTGACGCAGCGGAGCTTCCAAGGCCTTGCGGACAATGTTGATGCCGTTGGTCTGGTCGGGGTTCGCGCCGGTCAGGCCTTCCAGCACTTTGCCAGCCTGGATCAGAGCCACGCCGCCGCCAACCACGATGCCTTCTTGCACGGCAGCGCGGGTTGCGTTCAGCGCGTCATCAACGCGGTCCTTGCGCTCTTTGACTTCGACTTCGGTCATGCCGCCAACGCGGATGACAGCAACGCCGCCCGCCAGCTTGGCCACACGCTCTTGCAGTTTTTCACGGTCGTAGTCGCTGGTGGTTTCTTCGATCTGGGCGCGGATCTGCGACACGCGCGCTGCGATCTCGGCCTTCTCGCCATTGCCATCCACGATCGTGGTGTTGTCTTTGGTGATCGAGATTTTCTTGGCGCGGCCCAGCATGTCGATGGTGACATTCTCAAGCTTCATGCCCAGATCGTCCGAGATCACCTGACCACCGGTCAGGATTGCGATGTCCTGCAGCATCGCCTTGCGACGATCGCCAAAGCCCGGAGCCTTGACAGCAGCGATCTTCAGACCGCCGCGCAGCTTGTTGACGACCAGCGTAGCAAGAGCTTCGCCTTCGACGTCCTCGGCCACGATCACCAGCGGGCGCTGCGACTGGATCACTGCTTCCAGCAGCGGAACCAGCGGCTGCAGCGACGACAGTTTCTTTTCGTGCAGCAGGATGTAGGCGTCTTCCAGATCGGCGATCATCTTGTCGGCGTTGGTCACGAAGTAGGGCGACAGGTAGCCGCGATCAAACTGCATGCCTTCGACAACAGTGGTCTCGGTTTCCAGACCCTTGTTTTCTTCGACGGTGATAACACCCTCGTTGCCGACTTTCTGCATCGCGTCCGCAATCTGGCGGCCGATTTCAGCTTCGCCGTTGGCCGAGATGGTGCCAACCTGTGCAACTTCTGCGGTGTCCTTGACCGGACGTGCAGCAGCCTTGATCGCCGCGACGACTTTGGCGGTTGCCATGTCGATGCCGCGCTTCAGGTCCATCGGGTTCATGCCAGCCGCGACGGCTTTCATGCCCTCTTTGACAATGGCTTGCGCCAGAACGGTGGCGGTGGTGGTGCCGTCGCCAGCTTCGTCATTGGTGCGCGAGGCCACTTCTTTGACCATCTGTGCGCCCATGTTCTCGAACTTGTCGTGCAGTTCGATCTCTTTGGCCACAGACACGCCGTCCTTGGTGATGCGCGGTGCGCCGAAGGACTTCTCGATCACCACGTTACGGCCTTTCGGGCCAAGGGTAACCTTAACAGCGTCAGCAAGGATGTTCACGCCGCGCAGCATGCGGTCGCGGGCATCGGTGTCAAAACGTACGTCTTTCGCTCCCATGGGGGAAACTCCTGTCTAAGATGTTGAAAAGATAAGCGCGTAGGGCGGGGTTCACCCCGCCATCCGTTCACTCAGGAAATGATCCCGAGGATGTCGCTTTCTTTCATGATCAGCAGATCTTCGCCGTCCAGTTTCACTTCGGTGCCGGACCATTTGCCGAACAGGATGCGGTCGCCAGCCTTGACCGACGGTGCGATCAGCTCGCCCGAGTCCTTGCGTGCGCCGGGGCCAACCGAAACGACCTGGCCTTCAGCGGGCTTTTCTTTTGCGGTATCGGGGATGATCAGGCCGCCCTTGGTCTTGTCTTCGCCTTCAATGCGACGGACCAGCACGCGGTCTTGCAGCGGTGTGAATGCCATCTGGTTACACTCCCTTGAGTTTCCAGGTTTGAATGGGATTAGCACTCAGCAGCAACGAGTGCTAACGGCGCTTGAGTTAGGCCCTGCGCGGCGCTCTGTCAACTGTGCAGATGTTAAAATTCGCCGGTCCCAAGCCGCGTGATGCCCTTGGCGATCCCGCAGCCGCATGCCACCCTGCCCGCTGAAACCGTTGTCACGAAAGCCGCCGATGCGCCCCGTTTTGTCCCTTTTATCCGTCCTTTGGCTTTTGGCATCGCCCGCCCATGCCCAGTGCATCGGCGAGAATCTGATTGCCGCCCTGCCTGCGGCCCAGCAGGAAACCCTGCGCGCCAAAGCTGAAAGCGCGCCCTTTGCCACCGGAAATTTCTGGCGCGCCCGCAAGGGCGAACAGGTGATTCACCTGATCGGCACCTATCATTTCGATGACCCGCGCCACGCGCCCCTGCTTGCAGCCCTTGCCCCCGTGCTGGATCAGGCCACCACCCTTCTGGTCGAGGCCGGACCCGAGGAAGAGGCAGCGATCAAAGCCTATGTCGCCAAACATCCCGAGGTGATGATCGACCCCACCGGCCCAACCCTGCCCGAACGGCTGTCGAAACCCGATTGGGCGCGCCTGTCCGATGCCCTGCGCGCCCGTGGTATCCCGCCCTTCATGGCCGCCAAATTCCGCCCGTGGTATCTGTCGATGCTGCTGGGCATCCCCCCCTGCAGCATGGCCGAGGCCGCCACCGCCCGCGGTCTGGACGGCCAGTTGATCGACGCCGCCACCGCAAATGGCACCCCCGTTCAGGCGCTAGAGCCTTTCGACACCCTGTTCACCCTGTTTGACGCCATGCCCCCCGAAGATCAGCTTGCGATGGTCACCTCGGCCCTTGCAATGGAGGACCGCTCTGCCGATTTCGCCGTCACGCTGGCCGACAGCTATTTCGCCGAAGAGGGCCGCCTGCTGTGGGAATTCATGCGCTATGAAACCCTGCTTTTGCCCGATTACACGCCCGAGCGCGTCCAGACCGAATTTGCCATGATGGAAACCGCCCTGATGATCCGGCGCAACCGCGCGTGGATTCCGGTCATCACCGCCGCCGCCGCGCGCGGGCCGGTTCTTGTGGGTTTTGGCGCGCTGCATCTGTCGGGCGAGGCGGGGGTTCTGAACCTGCTGGCACAAGACGGCTACAGCCTTGAACGCCTTCCCCTGAAGTAATCTGCCAGCGCTTGATGCGACAATGCCGCACCGCAGCATTTCCGCGCATCGCCCCCGTGACAAAGCCCCCGCCGCAGCCTATAAGCCGCGCAAATTCCCCATTGCGAAGGCTACGCCCATGACCACGCTTGTTCTCGGCCACAAATCCCCCGACACCGATTCCACCGGCTCTCCGATCATCTGGGCGTGGTATCTGTCCGAAGTGAAGAACACCCCCGCCAAAGCCGTGCTGCTGGGCGAGCCGAACACCGAAGCCGCCTTCGTGCTGCGCCACTGGAATCTGGCCAAGCCGGAGATCATCTCGGACGTGACCGCCGACGACAAGGTTGTGATCGTCGACACCAACAACCCCGCCGAACTGCCCGCCTCGATCAATGACGCCAAGATTCAGGCGATCATCGACCACCACATGCTGGTCGGCGGCATCAAGACCAAATCGCCCATCGACATCACCATCCGCCCGCTGGCCTGCACCGCCACCATCATGCACGACCTGATGGGCGACGATCTGGCCCGCGCCCCGCGCGAGATCAAGGGCGCGATGCTGTCCTGCATCTTGTCCGACACGCTGGAATTCCGCAGCCCCACCACCACCCCGCATGACCGCGCCGTGGCCGAGAAACTGGCCGCCGATCTGGGCATTTCCATCCCCGACTTCGCCGCCGAACTGTTTGCCGCGAAATCCGATGTGTCGTCCTTCTCGGATGCCGAACTGCTGCGGATGGATTCCAAGGAATACAACGTCGCGGGCAAGGAACTGCGCGTTTCGGTCCTTGAAACCACGTCGCCCAAGGTCGTGCTGGACCGCAAAGCCTCGCTGATGGCCTCGATGGAGGGTGTCGCCAAAGAAGACGGCGCTGATCAGGTGCTGCTGTTCGTCGTCGACATCCTGCGCGAAGAGGCCACGCTGCTGGTGCCGAACGATCTGGTCAAGCAGATGGCCGAAGCCTCGTTCGGTGTGACGGTGTCCGGCGATACCGTGGTTCTGCCCGGCGTGATGAGCCGCAAAAAGCAGATCATCCCCGCGCTGAAACTCTGATCTGACCTGCATCACAAACAAGGGGGCCAGAGGAAACTCTGGCCCTTTTGCCTTGCCAAAGCCGCCTTTCACGGGAACAACCAGACCAAACCCGAAAGGCACCCCGATGACCGAGATTCTTGCCAAGCTGGCCGTTATTGCTCCCCGCTATGACGCGGTTCTCTGCGATCTCTGGGGATGTCTGCACAACGGCGTCACCCCCTTCCCCGCCGCCGTCGCAGCCCTGCAAGCCTTCCGCGCGCAAGGTGGCAAGGTGGTGCTGCTGACCAACGCCCCGCGCCCGAAACCCTCGGTCGTGGCGCATCTGGACGCGATGGGTGTGCCGCGTGATGTCTGGGACGAGGTGGTCACCTCGGGCGATGCCGCGCAATATGCCATGCTGGCGGGCGCCGTGGGCCGCCGTGTCCACCACATCGGCGCCGACAAGGACGAACCCTTTTTCACCACCTTTTCCGATGACCTGCAGGCCTTCGCCGCCACCCAACCCCCGATCACCCGCGTCCCCTTGGCTGATGCCGAAGGCATCATCTGCACCGGCCTTGCCGATGATCTGACCGAAACTCCCGCCGACTATCGCGCGCAGCTTTTGCTGGGCAAAACCAAAGGCTTGCCCATGCTCTGCGCCAACCCCGATCTGGTGGTGCATTGGGGCGACAAGCTGCTTTACTGCGCCGGAGCCTTGGCCGCCGACTATGAGGAAATGGGCGGCACCGCGCTTTATTTCGGCAAACCGCACCCCCCCGTCTACGACCTTGCCCGCCGCCGCCTTGCCGCCCTTGGCCTGCGCGACGATGCCGCCCTGCTGGCCATCGGCGACGGTATCAACACCGATGTGCAGGGCGGCTTGGGCGAGGGCATCGACACCCTGTTTGTCACCGGCGGCATCGCGGTGGATGAATTCGGCCCCGACGCCGACAACCCCGACGCCACCCTGCTGAACCGCTGGCTTGACGCGAAACAGCTTTCGCCCACCTTCGCCATCGGCCACCTGCGCTGACGCAACAGTAACAAAATTGCGCCATTAGTCGCATACGCGCACAATTCATGCGCGACCGGATTGCGCCGCAACGCAGCATCGGCTATGCTGCACGGCAACATCACGGGGATTCGCGCCATGCTTGATAATCAGCCTCGCGGCACCATCTGCATCGAAGACATCGAAATCGGCATGACGCGGCAGCTGCGGAAAACCGTGACCGACCGCGACATCGAATTGTTTGCCGAGGTGTCGACCGACCGGAACCCCGTGCATCTGGACGAAGGCTATGCGCAGGACACCATCTTTGGGGGCCGCATCGCGCATGGCATGCTGACCGCTGGCCTGATTTCTGCGGTGATCGGCGAACAGCTTCCCGGTCATGGCACCGTCTATCTGGGCCAGTCGCTGAAGTTCATGGCCCCCGTCCGTCCCGGTGATACCGTCGAGGCGGTGGTGAAAGTCACCGCAATCGACCACGCGCGCCGCCGTGTTACCCTTGAAACCCACTGCGCGGTGGGCAATACCGTTGTGCTGAAAGGCGAGGCGCTGGTTCTGGCACCAAGCCGCAAGTTCGACTAGGGGCGGCAGCGCCCCGATGCTGGGGTAAGATGCAGATTTACAAGCATTGGCAAGGGCTTGACCCATCCGCGCGCGGGGCTTCCGTGGCGATGGGCAACTTTGATGGCATCCATATCGGCCACCAGTCGGTGATCGCCCAAGCGCAGGCGCATGGCCCGCTGGGCATCATCACCTTTGAACCCCACCCCCGCGAATATTTTGCCCCCTCCGCCCCCGCCTTCCGCCTGATGAACGCCGAGGCCCGCGCCAACCGTCTGGCCAAGCTGGGCGTGCAACACCTGTATGAGCTGCCCTTCGATGCCGAAATGGCGGGCCTGACGCCGGAAGGCTTTGCGAAAACCGTTCTGGCCCAAGGGCTTGGCATCTCGCATGTCGTCGTCGGCGCGGATTTCTGCTTTGGCAAGGGCCGCGCGGGTGGCATTGGTGATCTGAAACGCCTTGGCACCGAACTGGGCTTCAACGTCACCATCGCCGATCTGGTCAAGGTCGGTGACCGCGAGATTTCCTCAACCGCGATCCGCCAAGCGCTGACCGATGGCCACCCCCGCGACGCCGCCGCCATGCTGGGCCACTGGCACCGCATCGAGGGCGAGGTGATTCACGGCGAAAAGCGCGGGCGCGAGCTGGGTTATCCAACCGCGAACATGTCCGTGAACGGGCTGCACTTGCCGAAATTCGGCGTCTACGCGGTCAAGGTCAACGTGCTGACCGGCCCGCAAGCCGGGTCCTACATGGGCGCGGCCAGCCTTGGCGTGCGCCCGATGTTCGGCGTCAACACCCCCAACCTTGAAACCTACCTGCTTGATTTCAAAGGCGATCTTTACGGCCATCATGTATCCATCGCTTTGGTGGATTACCTGCGCCCCGAGTTGAAATTCACCGGCCTGCCCGCCCTGATGGAGCAGATGGCCGCCGATGTGGTGCAAAGCCGCCAGATATTGGAGTCGCTGTGACCCCCCTGCGTCCGAAGTTCTGGGAAACCGTCCCGCTGAAGAAAATGACCGCCCCCGAATGGGAGGCGCTCTGCGACGGCTGCGGCAAGTGCTGCCTGAACAAGATCGAATATGAGGACACCGGCGAGGTCGAGTACACCCGCGTCGCCTGCCGCCTTCTGGATGGCGCGACCTGCCGCTGTTCCAACTACGACAACCGTTTCCAATACGTCCCCGAATGTGTGCGCCTGAACCCCAAGACCTTGACGCGCATCGCCTATTGGCTGCCCGGCACCTGCGCCTACAAGCTGCTGGCGGCAGGAAAACCCCTGCCCGACTGGCACCCGCTGATCACCGGCGACCCCGAGTCCACCCATACCTCCGGCAATTCCATGCGCGGCCAGACCGTTTCGGAAGTGGAAATCGACGAAGACGACTGGGACGATTACCTGATCGAGGAAACCCGCTGATGTATTTCACCTCCGACAACGCATCCGGCGCGGCCCCTGAAATCATGGCCGCCCTTGCCCGCGCCAATGATGGTTACGCCCGCAGCTATGGCGCCGATGCGATCATGGACCGCCTGCACGACCAGATCCGCGCCACCTTTCAGGCCCCCGAGGCAGCCGTCTACCTTGTCGCCACCGGCACCGTCGCCAATTCCCTTGCCCTGTCGCTTTATGCCCAGCCATGGAGCGCGGTTTTCGCCCATAGCGATGCGCATATCGCCCAAGACGAATGTGGCGCGCCCGAGTTTTACACCAATGGCGCAAAGCTGATCGGTGTGGCGGGCGATCATGGCCGCATGACGCCCGACACCCTTGGACAGGCCCTTGCCCGCACCGGCACAGGCGGCGTGCATGGCGTGCAGCGCGGCGTTGTCTCGATCACCAATGTCACCGAGGCAGGCACCACCTACACCCCCGCCGAAATCGCTGCCCTCACGGCCCTTGCGAAATCCTACAACCTTCCCAGCCACTTGGATGGCGCGCGCTTTGCCAATGCCTGTGTCGCCACGGGGGCGACTGCGGCAGAGATGACATGGCAGGCGGGCATCGACATCGTATCCTTCGGCGGCACCAAGAATGGCTGCCTTGGCGTCGAGGCGGTGGTGATCTTCGATCCCGCAAAGGCGTGGGAGTTTGAACTCCGCCGCAAACGCGGCGGGCATCTGTTTTCCAAACACCGCTACCTCTCGGCGCAGATGGAGGCCTATCTGACCGACGACCTCTGGCTGCGCCTTGCCACCCACGCCAATGCGATGGGCGCGCGACTGGCCAAGGGCATCGCCGCCCTGCCGGACATGCACCTGCAACACCCCGCCCCCGCCAATATGCTGTTCCCCGAATGGCCCGCAGGCACCCACGCAAGGCTAGACTCCGCAGGGGCCGCCTATTACCAGATGCCCGCCCCGCAGGGCCGCGAGGCCGCGCGGCTTGTCACCTCATGGTCCACGACCGAGGCCGATGTGGACGCCTTCCTGAACGCCTTGCGCGCCTAGCAGGCGTCCAGATGCGCCTGCACTGCGGGCGCAACCGCGGCCGCATGGGTGATCGACACCATATGCCCCGCGCCCGCCACCGACAGCCGCCGCGCGCGCGGCAACCGCGCCGCCAGCGCGCCATGCACCGCCCCGATGATCGCAGGGCTTGCCCCACCTTCAATCAGCAGCACCGGCACCGCGATGCCTTCCAGCCCGCCCGCGCGTAGCAACCCCGCCGCATCGTCCAAAAGCACCGGATTCTGTGCCACAATCAGATGAATCCGGTCCAGCATATAGGCCCGCGTGCGATCCGGCAGATCGGCAAAGCGCCCCTCGGTCCCCCAATGGCTGTGGAACAGTGCCGCCGCCTCGTCCCGCCGCCCGGCCCGCACCAGATCGGCAAAACCCAGATGCCCCGCGCGGAACGGCGCATAGGCCGGATCACGCGCCGCCCCCGCCGCAGCAAAAATCACCGGCTCGACCAAGGTCAGGCTTCGCACCAGATCGGGCCGCTCCAGCGCGATCCGCAGCGCCACCGTGCCACCAAAGGAATGACCGAAAAGATCAATCGCCGCGCCCTGCCCCAGATGCTCGGCCATAGCGATGGAGTCCGCCGTCACCCGGTCATGCAGGCTGGACACCCCGTCCCAAGCCTCAGCCCGGCCATGCCCGACCTGATCCGTCGCGGTGATGGTCACGCCACTCAGCCCCTCGGCCAGACCCGACCACGCGCCGGAATGCGCCAGACTGCAATGCAACGCCAGCACAGGGCGCGCGCCACCACGGGACCAAGCCCGCAGGGGCGGCAACATCAAAGCAAGATCTTCGGCCATTCACAGCTTTCCGGCTAGGTGCAGATCAAGGTCGTCAAGCCGGTCCTGACCCCAGAACCGTTCCTCGCCCACGATATAGAACGGCACGCCGAATACACCACGCTGCACCGCTTCTTCAAGATTGGCCGTGTAGGTTTCTGCCGCCATGAACATGCCCTTGTCGGCAATCGCCGGATCAAAACCGGCGGCAGCCATGATCCCGCCCAGCACATCCGCATCGGCAATATCGCGGTCCTCGGCCCAGACCGCGCGGCCCAAGCCCTGCACAAACCCCGCCAGATCACCCGCAGCCCCCTTGGCCACCGCCGCCTGCGCCGAGATGATCGCATAAGAGGCAGGCGCGGGATTGGTCGGCCAGAACGCCGGACGCTCTGCAATCGGCAGCCCCGCCCGCAGCGCCTGCCGCCGCAAATCCTGCGCGTACCACGCCTTGCGCGCAGGTGAGGCATCCGTCATCGCCACGCCCCCCATCCGCGCCGCCAGATTACCGAAATGCACCGGAATATAGCGGATGCTGGCCCCGTGCCGCGCCGCAATCGCCGCCAGTCGCGGCCCGCCAAGGTAGACATAGGGCGACAACACCGTAAAATAGTAGTCGATCTGCGGCATTTGCACCGTCCCGATGGCTTCAAGGTTTGCAAGACCCTAGACGGGTGATAAGCGGTGTCAACAATCCTCGCCTGCCCACCGGAGTGATCCCATGCCTGCCATCACCGAGCCGAAACTGATTTCCGGCAACGCCAACCTTTCCCTTGCGAAATCCATCGCCCGCCGGATGTCCATGCATCGCGGCATGTCGGTGAACCTTGTCGATGCCCGCATCGAGCGGTTCAACGACCAAGAGATTTTCGTGGAAGTGTTCGAAAATGTGCGCGGCGAGGATATGTACATCATCCAGCCCACCTCGAACCCCGCCAACGACAACCTGATGGAACTGCTGATCATGACCGATGCGCTGCGCCGCTCGTCGGCGGATCGCATTACCGCCGTGATCCCCTATTTCGGCTATGCCCGCCAAGACCGCCGCGCCAAGGCCCGCACCCCGATTTCCGCCAAACTTGTGGCCAACCTGATCGCGCAATCCGGTGTCGACCGCGTGCTGACGCTTGACCTGCACGCAGCGCAGATTCAGGGCTTCTTCGACATTCCGGTGGACAACCTCTACGCCTCGCCGGTCTTCGCGCTGGACATCGAACATAATTTCAAAGGCCAGATGGATGACCTGATGGTCGTCTCTCCCGACGTCGGCGGCGTGGCCCGCGCGCGCGAACTGGCCAAACGGATCAACGCACCGCTGGCCATCGTGGACAAACGCCGCGAAAAGGCGGGCGAGATCGCCGAGATGATCGTGATCGGCAATGTCGCAGGCAAGAAATGCATCATCGTCGATGACATCTGCGACACCGCCGGCACCCTGTGCAAAGCCGCCGAAGTGCTGATGGAAAATGGCGCAACCGAGGTCCACAGCTATATCACCCACGGCGTGCTGTCGGGTCCGGCGGTAGAGCGCGTGACCAAATCTGTGATGAAATCGCTGGTGATCACGGATTCGATCGAGCCGACCGAGGCCGTCAAAGCCTGCCCGAACATCCGCATCGTGCCAACCGCCCCGATCTTCGCGCAGGCCATCCTGAACATCTGGAACGGCACCTCGGTCTCGTCCCTGTTCGAAACCGACACGCTGGTCCCGATCTACGAAGGCATGTACCAGCGCGGCTGACCGCAGGCAAAGGTGCGTGGAAACCACGCACCCTACCCCTGTCTTCCCAATGCCGCGACAGGATGAACGGGCGGATGCCTCCGGCGGGGATATTTGGGCGGAGAGGATGGGGAAGCCATTTCATCTTGGCCCAAATACTCCCGCCGGAGGCTCCGGCTGTCGCATAGAGAGATGATCTGTGATGTTATGGGTAAGGTGCGTGGTCTCCACGCACCTTTGTTCATTCAACATCCCACGCATCATCATCGCGCACCGCGCCGATGGCCAGCCAGTCCGCCCGCACCCGTGCCACGCGCGTATCGCCCCAGGTGCGGAACACGATGTGGAAACCGGTCGCGGTGATCTTTTCTGCCAGAATATCGGCGCGTGCGTTGTGCTTGTGGTCCGTATCCCACATCCCGATCGACACCATCACCGAAGGCGGCTCCACAAACGCCTCTTTGAAGGTGATCATATGCCGGCTTTCGCGGTCGCCCTGCCCTGTCCACATCACCCCGCCATCGGCAAAATCCGAGAACAGGACGCGCGCGCCTTGCTGGATGCCCACCGATGCTGCCGCGATGCGTTTCATGCTACTCCGACCAATATTTGTGCAACCTAGCGGGTAATTCCGGCAAAAGAACGTCCAAAAAACAAAAAGCCCCGGCGAACCGGGGCTGATTGCAAAGATGTGATCCGTATCAGTGACCCGTTGCCGCCCGCATTGCGGCCAGATCGGCGGCGGTTTTTTCCGCCACGTCCTTGTTGCCGCCAATCGCCGCCGCTGCGGTGACATCTGCCACCAAAGCGTCAAGCAGCGCAGCCGTCACCTCTTCCACCGGGATCGCGCGTTCGGCCAGAACCGAGACGCCCGCCGCAGTGATCTCGGCAAAACCGCCGGTCACGACAAAGGCCTTCGCCCCATCTGCCGCCAAGGCGCGCAGGATACCGGGGCGCAGGGTGGTGATGGTGGGGGCATGCCCCTCCATCGCCGTCAGGTCGCCATCGGCGCCCGGGATCTGCACTTCGGACGCCACCACGGAGGCAAGCCTGCGTTCGGGCGACACGAGATCGAATTGAAGCGTGCCAGCCATGATGCCTCCTTAGGCCGCAGCGGCAGCGAGACGCTGGGCTTTGGCGATCACTTCATCGATGCCGCCAACCATGTAGAAGGCAGCTTCCGGCAGGTGGTCGTATTCGCCGGCCACAACTGCCTTGAACGAGGCAATGGTGACATCCAGCGGAACCTGCACACCGTCCGAGCCGGTGAAGACCTTTGCCACGTCGAAGGGCTGCGACAGGAAGCGCTGGATTTTCCGGGCGCGTGCCACCGTCAGTTTGTCTTCTTCCGACAATTCGTCCATGCCGAGGATGGCGATGATGTCCTGCAGCGACTTGTAGCGCTGAAGGATACCCTGAACCGAACGGGCGACCTGATAGTGTTCGTCGCCGATCACGGTCGGGTCCAGCAGACGCGACGACGAGTCGAGCGGGTCCACAGCCGGATAGATGCCGAGTTCCGAGATCGCACGCGACAGAACGGTCGTGGCGTCAAGGTGGGCGAAGGACGTTGCCGGAGCAGGGTCGGTCAAGTCATCGGCCGGAACGTAGATGGCCTGCACCGAGGTGATCGAGCCAGCCTTGGTCGAGGTGATGCGTTCTTGCAGCGCGCCCATGTCGGTTGCCAGCGTCGGCTGGTAGCCCACGGCGGACGGGATACGGCCCAGCAGAGCCGACACTTCCGAACCGGCTTGGGTAAAGCGGAAGATGTTGTCCACGAAGAACAGAACGTCGGTGCCGGACTGGTCGCGGAACTGTTCTGCCAGCGTCAGACCGGTCAGAGCCACACGCGCACGTGCGCCCGGCGGTTCGTTCATCTGGCCGTAAACAAGCGCCACTTTCGAAGCGGTCAGGTCATCAATCTTGATAACGCCCGATTCGATCATCTCGTGGTAAAGGTCGTTGCCTTCACGGGTCCGTTCACCAACGCCCGCGAACACCGAGTAGCCCGAGTGAACCTTGGCGATGTTGTTGATCAGTTCCATGATCAGAACGGTCTTGCCCACACCGGCGCCGCCGAACAGGCCGATCTTGCCGCCCTTTGCGTAGGGGGCCAGCAGGTCGATAACCTTGATGCCGGTCACCAGAACCACCGATTCCGTTGCCTGTTCCGCGAAGGACGGGGCGGGCTGGTGGATGGCGCGGTGTTCGGTTGCATTGACCGGACCCTTTTCGTCCACCGGCTCGCCGATGACGTTCAGGATGCGGCCCAGCGTCGCGTCGCCAACCGGAACCGAGATCGGAGCGCCAAGGTCGGTGACAGGAGCGCCACGGACCAGACCTTCGGTCGCGTCCATAGCGATAGTGCGGACGGTGTTTTCGCCAAGGTGCTGTGCCACTTCAAGGACCAGCTTCTTGCCGTTGTTTTCAGTTTGCAATGCGTTCAGGATCGCAGGAAGCGCGCCCTCGAACTGCACGTCAACCACAGCGCCGATGACCTGGGTCACCTTGCCCGCCGCGGCAGCCGCTTTCGGTGCTTTTGCCATGTCGTTTCTCCGGTTCCTCAGAGCGCCTCAGCGCCCGAAATGATTTCGATAAGCTCTTTGGTGATCGCTGCCTGACGCGAGCGGTTGTAGATCGTGGTGTATTTCGTGATCATGTCGCCTGCGTTGCGCGTGGCGTTGTCCATCGCGCTCATGCGGGCGCCCTGTTCGGAAGCACCATTTTCCAGCAAGGCCGTGAAGATCTGCGTGGCCACACCGCGCGGCAGCAAATCGGCAAGAATGGCCTCTTCGCTCGGCTCGTAGTCATACAGCGCATTCGCAGCACCGCCTTCGAACTTGGCCGGGATCACCTGCAACTCGGTCGGGATCTGCGAGATCACCGACTGGAAACGGTTGTAGAAGATCGTCGCCACGTCGAATTCGCCAGCCTCAAAACGGCCAAGGACGTCTTGGGCAATGGCCTGCGCGTTGGCATAGCCGACGCGCTTCACCTCGGACAGATCAACGTGACCCACCATATTCGCCGCGAAATCCCGACGCAGTTGTTCGCGGCCTTTTTTGCCGACAGTCAGGATTTTCACCGTCTTGCCGGATGCGATCAGCTCGTTCGCCTTGGCGCGGGCAAGCCGCACGATGGTCGAGTTGAAGCCGCCGCACAGACCGCGTTCCGAGGTCATCACCACCAGAAGCTGCACTTTGTCGCTGCCCGTCCCGGCCAGAAGCCGGGGCGCGCTTGCCGATTGACCAACCGAGGCAGCAAGGCCCCCCATCACCGCCGTCATCCGCTCGGCATAGGGCCGGGCGGCTTCGGCAGCATCCTGGGCGCGGCGCAGTTTTGCCGCAGAGACCATCTGCATCGCCTTGGTGATCTTGCGCGTGTTTTTCACGCTCGCGATCTTGTTCTTTAGGTCCTTAAGGCTGGGCATGCGTTATCTCCCCTGCCCCGCCCTCAGGCGAAGTCTTTCGCGAAAGCGGCGATCTCGGCTTTGATGGCTTTCTCCAGATCGCCCGCAACTTTGCGGTCGTTCACGGTGATGTCTTCCAGCAAGGCCTTGCCCGTCGTGCGAAGATGCTTCAGCAGACCTGCTTCAAACCGGCCGATATCCTTCACGGCAACCTTGTCCAGCGCACCAGAGGTGCCGGCATAGATCACGCAAACGATTTCCGCGTTGGTCATCGGCGAATACTGGTTCTGCTTCATCAGCTCGGTCAGGCGCGCACCACGGTTCAGCAGCGCTTGGGTCGAGGCGTCAAGGTCGGAACCGAACTGGGCGAATGCCGCCATTTCGCGGTACTGCGCCAGCTCCAGCTTCACCTTGCCAGCCACCGACTTCATGGCGTTGGTTTGTGCCGAAGAACCCACGCGCGAAACCGACAGACCGGTGTTCACAGCAGGGCGGATGCCTTGGTAGAACAGTTCGGTTTCGAGGAAGATCTGGCCGTCGGTGATCGAGATCACGTTCGTCGGGATAAACGCCGACACGTCGCCGCCCTGGGTTTCGATGATCGGCAAAGCCGTCAGCGAGCCAGCACCGAAATCTTCGTTCAGCTTGGCCGAACGCTCCAGCAGGCGGGAGTGCAGGTAGAACACGTCGCCCGGATAGGCTTCACGTCCCGGCGGACGGCGCAGCAACAGCGACATCTGACGGTAAGCAACGGCCTGCTTGGACAAATCATCATAGATGATCAGCGCATGGCGGCCATTGTCACGGAAGAATTCTGCCATTGCGGTTGCGGCATAGGGTGCCAGAAACTGCATCGGGGCCGGGTCCGAAGCGGTTGCCGCCACCACGATGGTGTAGTCAATCGCGCCGGTTTCTTCCAGTTTCTTCACCAACTGTGCCACGGTCGAACGCTTCTGACCGATAGCAACGTAGATGCAGTACAGCTTCTTCGACTCGTCGTCGCCAGCAGCCTCGTTGTAGGACTTCTGGTTCAGAATGGTGTCCAGCGCCACGGCGGTCTTGCCGGTCTGACGGTCACCGATGATCAGTTCGCGCTGGCCACGGCCAACCGGGATCATGGCGTCAACGGCTTTCAGGCCGGTTGCCATCGGCTGGTGAACCGATTTGCGCGGAATGATGCCCGGTGCCTTGACGTCGGCCACGCGACGCTCGGTTGCTGCAATCGGACCTTTGCCGTCAATCGGGTTGCCCAGACCGTCCACAACGCGACCCAGCAGGGCGTTGCCAGCCGGAACGTCCACGATGGACTTGGTGCGTTTGACAACGTCACCTTCCTTGATGTCCTGGTCGGAACCGAAGATCACGACGCCGACGTTGTCGACTTCGAGGTTCAGCGCCATGCCGCGGATACCGCCGGGGAATTCCACCATTTCACCGGCCTGAACATTGTCCAGCCCGTAAACGCGCGCAATACCGTCGCCTACCGACAACACGCGGCCAACTTCGGCCACTTCGGCATCTTTGCCAAAGTTCTTGATCTGCTCTTTGAGGATCGCAGAGATCTCAGCAGCTTGGATACCCATTTATCCGACCTCTTTCATTGAATTCTGAAGGGCTGCGAGCTTGGCCTTGACCGAGGTGTCGATCATGACCGAGCCGAGCTTGACGACGAGACCGCCGATGAGGCTTTCATCAACAGTGGTGTTCAGTTTCACATCCTTGCCGACGCTGGCTTTCAGCGCAGCGGCAAGTTTCGATGCCTGCTCGGCGGACAGAACCGAGGCCGAGGTGACATCAGCCGTCACTTCACCTTTTTCGTCCGCGATGCGGGATTTCAGGTTGGCCACCAGTTGCGGCAGCACAAAAAGCCTGCGCTTCGAAGCCATCAGTGCCAGCGTATTGGCAGTGGTGGTCGAAAGCTTCAGCGCGGCCGCAACAGCGGCAATCGCACGGGCCTGATCGTCACGCGCCACGACGGGCGATGCGATCACGTCGCGCAGATCGGCACTGGCGCCCAGCGCTGCCCCGATTGCATCGGCATCGGCTTCAAGCGCGCCTAGGCCTTTTTCTTCTTTGGCAATCTCGAACAAAGCCTGCGCGTAGCGCGAGGCGATCCCCAAGGATATCGAAGCTGGTTCGGACACGTCATCCCTTCCGCTGTCTTTGACCCGTTTCATGCCTCGTGCGGGACACATCCCGACCGGGGCGCAAGCAAGGTGCATGCGTCTTTCGATTTGGCGCGTCTCTAGCAGACGCTTGCCCACCCCGCAACCTGTAAGGCTGCGCTTTTTCGATGTCTGCCATGCGGCATTTAGGGGTGTTAGCGCTGCATCCTGCGCTCTGCGGCGTTCTGTCTGGATTTCCGGCGCAAAAAGCGGTGCAAAGCCAAGAATCGCGCCCTGAACTGGCCCCCGCCACGGGTCATTGTCCGCAATCCCGCGCCAATGGCCCGAACAGTTACTTCAGCCACGGGCCGGCCCTATGCTGCCCCTAACGCTGGCGCGGGCTTGGCACCGCCGCGCCCACCCCTTCCAGCACGCGCAACGGACGGCGCACCCGCGCACCCAATCCGCCCCGCGTCGGCGCATAGACCTGCTTTGACACCTCGACCATCAGCACACCCCCTGCCAGCCACGGCAGACGATGGCCGAAACTCTCCCAGAAGGCCGAGGTCCGCAGCCAGAACCGCCCCTCGGACGGCGGGGCGAACAGCGATGTCATGCTGCGTTCGGGCGTAAAGCCATGCTTTTTCAACTGCGCCTCAAGCTGCCCCGGCGTGTAGGGGCGGCCAAAGCCAAAGGGCGTGCCATCCCGCCGCGCCCAAAGCCCCGCACGGTTCGGCACGATAAACAGCGCCCGCCCCCCCGGCCCCAGCACGCGATGCGCCTCATCCAGCACCGCCGCCGGATTGTCCGAGGTTTCCAGCCCGTGCATGATCACCAAGCGGTCCACATGCCCCGTTGCAAGCGGCCACAGGGTTTCCTCGCACAGCACAGACACATTCTCCATGCCCGCAGGCCAAGGCATCACGCCCTGCGGTCCCGGCATCAACCCGATCACCCGCCGCGCCTCGGACAGATAGGGGCGCAGCAGCGGCACCGCAAAGCCGAACCCAGCCACCGTCTGCCCCGGCGCGGGTGGCCACAGCTTTTCCACCTGCCCCCGAATAGCCCGCTGCGCCACCCGCCCCAACTGGGTCCGGTAGTAGAAATTGCGCAGATCAAGCACATCCAGATGCATTGCGGCCCAAAGCCCCTATGGTCATTCTGCCGCGATCATAGCAACCCAAAGCCCCAACGCCATGCCCGATCCAGCCGCACCGCAGCAAATGCGGATAATTCGCGGGGAATCGCACCGATTGCGGCCCGCCCGCCTTTGCGCCACCCTAAGCCAAACCCGAAAGGCCGCCCCATGACGCTTGAACTTGTCACCATCCCCTGCCGCACCGACAACTACGCCTACCTGCTGCATGATGCAGCCTCCGGCGACACCGCCCTGATCGACGCGCCCGAAGCCGCACCCATCCTGACCGCCCTGCAAACGCGCGGCTGGACCCTGCGCCAGATCCTGATCACCCACCACCACGGTGACCATATCGAGGCCGTCCCCGAACTGGTCGCCGCCACCGGCGCGCAAGTCCTTGGCGCAAAGGCCGACGCCCACCGCCTGCCCCCCCTGACCCGCGCCCTGACCGAAGGCGACACCGTGCAGGTCGGCCCCGAATCCGCCCAAGTCATCGACGTCTCCGGCCACACCCTTGGCCACATCGCCTTCCACTTCCCCGAGAGCCGCTACGCCTTCACCGCCGACAGCCTGATGGCGGGGGGCTGTGGCCGCCTGTTCGAAGGCACGCCCGCCCAGATGTGGCACAGCCTGTCGAAACTGGCCGCCCTGCCCCCCGAAACCCTGATCTGCTCGGGCCACGAATACACCGCCTCGAACCTGCGCTTCGCCACCACGATCGAGCCTCAGAACGAAGCCCTTCTCTCCCGCATCGCCCGCGTCACCACCGCCCGCGCCGAAAACCGCGCCACCGTCCCCTCGCGCCTCTCCGGCGAATTGGCGACCAACCCTTTTCTGCGCGCCAATCTGCCCCATATAAAGGCATTACTGGGCCTGCCCGATGCCCCCGACGCCGCCGTCTTTGCCGAAATCCGCGCCCGCAAGGACAAGTTCTGACCCCAAACCGCGCCCCGCCGATCACATTTTGTGCCAAGCGCACAAACAAACCGAAATCTTGCCGATTTAGGGCTTGAAGATCGCGGAATAAAACCGATCCTTAATCTTACGAGGCCATGGTGGGAACGGGCCAACAGCCCCTCCGACCCGCAGGACAGGAGCACGAAAACAGTGCCATCTTTTTCAACCACGCTCGAGCAAGCCATTCACGGCGCACTGGCCCTTGCCAATGCCCGCCGCCACGAACTCGCCACGCTGGAACACCTCCTGCTGGCCCTGATCGACGAACCCGATGCCGCCCGCGTCATGAAGGCGTGTTCGGTCAATCTGGACGATCTGCGCAAGACGCTGGTGGATTTCATCGACGATGATCTGTCCACCCTTGTCACCGATGTCGAAGGCTCCGAAGCCGTGCCGACCGCCGCGTTTCAGCGTGTGATCCAGCGCGCCGCGATCCATGTGCAATCCTCGGGCCGCACCGAAGTCACCGGCGCGAATGTGCTGGTCGCCATCTTTGCCGAACGCGAATCCAACGCGGCCTATTTCCTGCAAGAACAGGACATGACGCGCTATGACGCGGTGAATTTCATCGCCCATGGCGTCGCCAAGGACGCCTCTTTCGGTGAGGCACGCCCGATCACGGGGGCCGAGGAACACCACCACGAAACCCCCAAGGCCGAAGCCGGTGAGGCCAAGGAATCTGCCCTGTCGAAATACTGCGTCGATCTGAACGTCAAGGCGCAGAAGGGCGATGTCGATCCGCTGATTGGCCGCGAATCCGAAGTCGAACGCTGCATTCAGGTGCTCTGCCGCCGCCGCAAGAACAACCCGCTGCTGGTGGGCGATCCGGGCGTGGGCAAAACCGCCATCGCCGAGGGTCTGGCGTGGAAGATCATCAACGGCGAAACGCCCGAGATTCTCGCCCATGCCACCATCTACAGCCTTGATATGGGCGCGCTTCTGGCCGGCACCCGCTATCGTGGCGATTTTGAGGAACGCCTGAAAGCCGTTGTCAAAGAGATGGAGGATCACCCCGACGCGATCCTGTTCATCGACGAGATTCATACCGTGATCGGCGCAGGTGCGACCTCGGGCGGCGCGATGGATGCCTCGAACCTGCTGAAGCCCGCGCTTCAGGGCGGCAAACTGCGCTGCATGGGCTCGACCACCTACAAGGAATTCCGCCAGCACTTTGAAAAAGACCGCGCCCTGTCGCGCCGCTTCCAGAAGATCGACGTGAACGAACCTTCGGTGCCGGATGCCATCAAGATCCTGATGGGCCTGAAGCCGCATTTCGAAGAACACCACGATCTGCGCTACACCAATGATGCGATCAAATCGGCGGTGGAACTGGCCGCGCGCTATATCCACGACCGCAAACTGCCCGATTCCGCCATCGACGTGATCGATGAGGCAGGGGCGGCGCAGCATCTTCTGTCAGACTCCAAACGCCGCAAGACGCTGGGAACAAAAGAGATTGAGGCTGTCGTTGCCAAGATCGCCCGCATCCCGCCAAAGACCGTCTCCAAAGACGATGCAGAAACCCTGCGCGATCTGGAAAAGACCCTGAAACGGGTGGTTTTCGGGCAGGACAAGGCCGTGGAAACCCTGTGTTCCGCGATCAAACTGGCCCGCGCGGGCCTGCGCGAACCCGAAAAGCCCATCGGCAACTACCTGTTCGCTGGCCCCACCGGCGTCGGCAAAACCGAAGTGGCGAAACAGCTTGCCTCGTCCTTGGGCGTGGAACTGATCCGCTTCGATATGTCCGAATACATGGAGAAACATGCGGTTTCCCGTCTGATCGGCGCGCCTCCGGGCTATGTCGGCTTTGACCAAGGCGGCATGCTGACCGATGGCGTCGATCAGCACCCGCATTGCGTGCTTCTGCTGGACGAAATGGAAAAGGCGCACCCGGATGTCTACAACATCCTGTTGCAGGTGATGGACCACGGCAAGCTGACCGATCACAATGGCCGCACCGTCGATTTCCGCAATGTCATCCTGATCATGACCTCGAACGCGGGCGCGATTGAGCAGTCGAAAGAGGCGATCGGTTTTGGCCGCGCGCGTCGCAGCGGCGAAGACACCGCCGCCATCGAACGCACCTTCACGCCTGAATTCCGCAACCGTCTGGATGCCGTGATCTCCTTCGCGCCCTTGGGCAAAGAAGTGATCATGCAGGTCGTCACCAAGTTCGTCTTGCAGCTTGAGGCGCAGTTGATGGACCGCAACGTCCACATCGACCTGACCCCCGAAGCCGCCGCTTGGCTGGGCGACAAAGGCTATGATGACAAGATGGGCGCCCGCCCGCTTGGCCGCGTGATTCAGGAATACATCAAGAAACCGCTGGCCGAAGAACTACTGTTCGGCAAGCTGACCAAGGGCGGTCTGGTGCATGTGGGCGTCAACGAGGATGGCTTGCTGCTGTCCTACGAAGAGCCGCAAAAGCCGCGCCTCACGGGCCAAAAGCCGCCGCTGCTGACGGCGGAGTAATCCGGCCAAGCCGCAAACCAGCCCCAAGCGCCCCGCGCTTGGGGTTTTTCTTTGCCTGACAGGGCGGGGAAAACGGGACAACCAGAGATGCCAAGACTCGCGCAAAGGTTAAAAACCCCTTAACGAGACCACCCTAAGCCATTGATTTCAAAGCATAAAAAACGGTCCCGAGTTGGAACCGCTACCTCTCGGTCAGCTTCAACTCAATCCGCCGGTTCTGCGCCCGCGCGGTCGGATCATCCCCCGCCGCAACCGGCTGATACTCGCCAAACCCCGTCGCCGCCAACCGCTGCGGCGGAAATCCCAACCCGTCCTGCATGAACCGCACCACCGACAGCGCCCGCGCCTGCGAAAGCTGCCAGTTATCCGCAAACTCCCCCGTCCCCGACAGCGGCACATTATCGGTATGCCCGTCCACGCGGATGATCCAGTCTATCGAAGGCGGGATCTGCCCCGCCACCTCGTTCAAAATCTCGACCACCCCCGCAATCTGCGCCTGCCCCTCGGGAGCCAGATCGGCGGAACCGGGATTGAACAGCACCTCGGACGAGAACACAAAGCGGTCCCCGACCACCCGCACCCCTTCGCGCCCATCCAGAAGCTGCGAAAGCTGGCCGAAGAATTCAGAGCGGAACTTGGCCAGATCGGCATTCTCGGCCTGCAGCCGCGCCCGTTCCGCCGCCTCCATCTCGGCCCGCTTCTTCTGCTCCTGTGCCACCTGCGCCAAAGCCGCGTTCAACTGGCTTCCCAGCGCCTCGATCTGCACCTTTGCCTCGGCATCCTTTGCGGCAGAGGAATCCAGCACCGCTTGCAACGCCCCCAGTTGCGACCGCAGCGCCGCAATCTGTTCGTTCAGCAGCGCCATTTTCCGCGCAGCCTCTACAGATTTTGACTGTTCCGCCGTCAGCGCCGTCTCCGCCGCAGCCAACAGCGCCGCCTTCTGATCCGCCGCCTCCGCCTGCGTCTGCGCCGCCGCCAGCAAGGTCAGCGTCTCCTCGGCCTTGCGGCGCTGCTCCTCAAGCGCCAGCGTCATCGCAATCATCTCGTCATCCGAGTCTTTCAGCTTGGCCCGCAGCGCCTCAAGTGCGGCCTGATCAACCAACCGCGCCGCCTCCGCCTCGGTCAACTCCGCCTGAGCCGCATCGCCCCGGCTTCGCAAATCCGCAATCAAAGTCTCCAAAGCCTCGCGCCGCGCCGCCGCCAGCCGTGCCGCCTCGGCACCGGCGTCAATCTCGGACCGCGCCTTGGCGATGGCCAGATCCAGCGCCTCTTTCTCGGACAAAAGCTGCGCCTGCGCCGCCTGCAAATCGCTGACCTCACCCCGCGCAGCGTCGCGTTCGGCCAAAAGGCTGGCGACCTGCGCCTCGAAACTGGCAATCCTGCCCTGCGCCTCTGCCAATTCGCCCTCGCGCGCCGAAAGCTGGCCGGTCAGCGTGGCAATCAGCGCCGATTGTTCCTCGCCCTTGGCCTGCGCGGCGGTCAGGCTGGCGGACAAACTGCCCACCTCGGCCTGCAAGGCATCGGCGCGCTGGCGTTCAAGCCCGAGGGCATCTGCCAGACCGGCGACCTGCGCGGTCAACTCATCCAGTTCCGAGGTCTGCGTGGTGATGGTTTCGCGCAGCACCGATTGCATGACGGTAAAGATCGTCAGCACGAACATCAGCACCATCAGCAGGGTCGTCACCGCATCGACGAACCCCGGCCAGATCATCGACGAGTCGCGCTTGCGACGCAGAGCCATGGTCAGCGCCCTGCCGAAGGGTCGCGCAGGGCTTGGCGCAAGGTATTGGTCAGCGTGGCAATATCGCCACGCAGATCGGTGATGCTTTCTTGCCGCCCCGCCGAGATTTCTTCAAGGATACGAAGCAGTTGCACATCAATCGACCGCAAGCGCATCCGGCTTTCGGCATCCGATTGCGCGGCGCTGTCGGCCCCCGTCAAGGCCGCGATCAAACGATCCTGCCCTTCGGCGATGCGGGTCAGCACCTTGGTCTGCCCCGACTCGGCGGTGATGCGTTTGGACAATTTGTCCACAGCCGCCGTCAGCAGATCAAGGCTTTCTTCCACCCCGGCGCGGTTGGATTCGGACTGGGCGTAAAGCGTTTGCAGCACGTCAAGCTGGCCGGTCAGATGGTCCAGCACCGCCGAAACCGTCCCGCCTTCGCCGCTGTCGGAATCACCACTGGAGAAGCCGACGCGGGTGATCGAGGACAGCCATTCCTCAAGCTCACGGGCAAAACGGTTCTGTCCGTGGCTGGCGAACAACTCCAGCAGCCCCACCACCAAAGATCCGGCCAGCCCCAGAAGCGAGGACGAAAACGCCGTTCCCATCCCGCCCAACTGGCTTTCCAGACCCGTCATCAGCTTGCCGAACACCTCAAGCCCCGTCTCGCCCTCTTGCGGGGCCAGCGAGCGGATGGTTTCGACAACGGCGGGAACCGTGGTGGCAAGCCCGTAAAAGGTTCCCAAAAGGCCAAGGAAAACCAGAAGGTTAACCAGATAGCGCGTGATATCTCGCGCCTCGTCGATCCGCGTTTCGACCGATTCAAGGATCGAGCGCGAGGCCGAGGAGGAAATCTGCATCTTGGCGGCGCGGCTACGCAGCAGTTGCGCCAAAGGGGCCAGCAGGCGCGGCGGCGCAACATCTTCGGAGCCGGCCTCGTGGCGGGCAAAGGATTCGATCCAGCTGACCGATTGCACAAGGATCAGCACTTGCCAAAAACAGGTGACCACACCCAGCGCAAAGACCAGCGTGATAAAGCCGTTCAACAGCGGGTTGGTCGCAATGATACCAAGCACGGTTTCATGGATCAGCCACGCCCCCGACGCCACCAGCGCACAGGCCAACAACATGGTGACAATTTGCCGGATCGGCTGGCTAAACAGGGTGGTTTCGTCGGCCTTGGGGCGTTCCATCCGGCGGTTCTGCCTCTTCATTCTGCTCTGGCGCAACCATAGCAGCCAGCCAGCGGCTGCCAAGTAAAACCCGCCTTACAGCCCGCGCACCCGCGCGGCCAGCCAGTTCAGATCGGCATCGGCTATGCCCAGTTCGGCCAGATGCGCGGCGGTGGCGAAAAGGTAATCGCGGTTTGGCCCGCGCCCGCCCACGGCCCGCGCTATGATATGGGCCTGCGCCTCAAGCGCCATGCCGCCGCAATATTGCACATGGTCGGGATCAATCACAAAGGCCAAGGCAGTAACCTGCCCGCCATCCGCAAGATCAACCGGCAGGTGCCGCTCCAGATAGGCCGACGAGATCAACTCGCGCTCGCGCAGCGCGGCCAGCGTTTCGGCCTCGGCCCCCGCTTGTACGCGGAACGCCACCCCGTCACAGACCGCCCCTGCCGCCTGATCCAAGGCCAGCACCAATCCGGGCGCGGTTTCGGTGCCGCGATGGTGGATCGAATGCATGCAAAAACTGCGGTGCCAGCCCTGCAACCGGGCAATCTGACGCTCGGCCACCGGAAACTCGGGGTTCCAGATCAGCGACCCATATCCGAAAATCCAAAGCGGTGCTGGCATCTGCTGGCCCTCCTGTTTTCGCAGGTGTAAGCACGGAAAATGGCAAAGGAAAGGGTCGGCATGCGGGCGCTGTTATGGGGTATTCTGGCGATTGCGGGCCTGTGGTCGGGCTATTGGTGGGTTGGATCGACAACGGTAGAAAAAAGCGCGGTCGATTGGTTTGCCGCCCAGAACGCCCAAGGTCTGCAGGCCAGCCATGACGGCATCGGCGTGCAGGGCTTTCCCAACCGCTTTGATCTTACGGTCACTGCGCCGAACCTGTCCGATCCGGCGCGAGGTCTGGGCTGGACAGCGCCCTTCGTGCAGATTTTTGCTATGACGTGGAAGCCGTGGCACCTGATCGCCGCCCTGCCGAACACGCAGACGGTTACTGTTGCGGATCAGACCGTTACCATCACATCCGCCCATATGCTCACCAGCCTTCTGCTGCATCCCGGCACCGGATTGGCGCTGAACGAAACCCGGATTGAGGCGGCAGAGATCGGGTTTGACTCGTCAAAGGGCTGGTCTGTGACAGCGGCCCAGATCAATGCCTCAACCCTGCAAGACGCAACGCGGGCCGACACGCACCGGCTGGGGCTGGCGGTGAAAGCGGTGATGCTGGGGGCGGATTTGGCCGAAACCGCCGCCACGGCAGACTTGCCCGCGCAGATCGATCTGATCCATCTTGACGCATATGCCCGCCTGACCGCGCCGATTGACCGCTTCGCCAGCCAAACCAATCCAAGCCTTGCCGCGCTGGATCTGGCCGATGTCCGGCTGAACTGGGGCGCGCTGAAACTGACGGCGAAGGGCGCGCTGGTGGCCGACGGGTCCGGCTTTGCACAAGGCGAGATCGCCCTTCACATCGAAGGCTTCCGCCGCATTCCGCCGCTTCTGGTCGCCTTGAATCTTGTCAAACCAGAGCTTGCCCCAACCCTTACCCATGCGCTTGAGGTGCTGGCCGAAGGCGCGGCGGATGCCGAGGTTCTGGACATCACCCTGAAATGCGCGGATGGCCAGATGAGCCTTGGTCCCGTGCCATTGGGGGCCGCACCACAGTTCAACTAGCGGCAGTAAGACCCGTTGCGATGGTGCGCGGTGTCAAAATGCAGATGGTCCTCGTGATAGCCATCCGATCCGGGGCCAAGCGTGGTGCCAAAAATCCCGCAAGCGCCCTTATGTGCCTTGCGGATCTGCTTGTTATAGTCGCGGGCGACAGACCATTCCTTGCCATCAGAAAAGATGAACCCTGCAATATCAATGGCTTTGCCGCGCCCATGCTCGCTGACCTTGTTGCCTTTGACATTGTTTCGGGGGCGGCAAATATAATGCGCCGCAATCCGCAATTCGACGACCTCCCTCCCACCAAAGGCTGGCCGCATCGCCTGCTCGACCCATGTTTTCAGCGCAATCGCCGTCTCGCAATCAATCGTGGCCGGTTGCGACAGCCGGATGCCGGAAATCGAGGTAACGCGCACCGGTTCTGACACGCCACAGCCCTGCACCTTGGAACTGATCTGTGCCAGATTTTCGCCCTTGATTGCCGGATCGCCGCAAACCGCTCCGGTTTGCGCTGTCTTTTCACGCTTGGGCTTTTTCTGCGTCGGGGTGGCGGCGATTTCCGCGACGGGAGCTTGCGACTGCAGCCCCTCGGGGCGTGCGCGGGGCCGCAAGACAGCCACTTGCGCTACCGCATCGGGTTTGACAATGGCAGGTGCCAAAAGCTCGGGCGGGCGCGGACGCGGTCGGATCAGCACGGGGGCAGCGGGATCAACCACGACGGCAACAGCGGTCCCGACCAAGGGGCGCGGCATGGGCCGGATCGAGGTTTGTGGCGCATCTGCCTGCAGCGGCCCGGTTCCCAGCGCCAAGACCAGCGCAAGGAAACCCAACCCGCGCAAAGGCTTACGCCCTTCCGTCAGGTTTGGCAGCCGCAGGGGCGCGCCCGAAATCGGGGGCCGAGGTGTCTTGCCCCGCCTCGATGATCCCGCGCCGAATGGCCCGTGTGCGGGTGAAATAATCATGCAACAGCGCACCATCCCCCATACGGATGGCGCGTTGCAGCACGAACAATTCCTCGGCAAAGCGGCCCAGAACGTCCAGAACGGCATCTTTGTTGGTCAGGAAGACATCTCGCCACATCGTCGGATCAGAGGCGGCAATACGGGTGAAATCCCGAAACCCCGAGGCCGAATATTCGATCACTTCCGAATTCGACACCTGCGCCAGATGGTCGGCCACACCCACCATGGTATAGGCAATCAGGTGCGGCGTATGGCTGACCACCGCCACCACCTGATCGTGATGCGCGGCGTCCATGGTGTTGACCTTGGCCTGCATGCCTTCAAGCAATTGCTGCAATCTGGCAACCGCAACGGGATCGGCATCCGAAGCAGGCGTCAACAGCCACCACTTGTTGACAAACAGCGTGGCAAAGCCCGAACGCGGGCCGGAATATTCGGTGCCGGCCATCGGATGACCGGGAATAAAGTGAATACCTTCAGGCATGTGCGGAGCAACGGCCGCGATAACCGCCTGTTTGACCGACCCGACATCCGTGACTGTGGCCCCCTCGGCCAGATGCGGCCCGATCTCGGCGGCAATCTCGGCCATAGCGCCCACAGGAACCGCCAGAACCACCAGATCGGCGCCCGCAACCGCCTCGGCAGCCGTGGCAAAGACCTGATCGCAAATCCCGATCTCCAACGCGGTCGCACGGGTTTCGGCCGATTTGGCATGGCCCACGATCTCGCCCGCCAAGCCCTTGGCCCGCATCGCATGCGCCATCGACGAGGCGATCAGCCCCAGACCGATCAGCGCGACACGGTTATAGACTTGGGTCATTTCACACCCTTGAACTGCGCGATAGCATGGGCCACGCGGCGGCAGGATGCCTCGTCGCCTATGGTGATCCGCAAGCACTGGGGCAGTTTGTAACTTGCCACCCGTCGCACGATCAGCCCTTGGCCCTGCAAGAACAGATCGCAGGCCTCGGCCTCTTCTGCCGATGCAAAGCGGGCAAGGATGAAATTGGCCAAAGACGTATCGGACGGGATTCCCAATTCGGCCAAGGCCTGTGCCAGCCAGTGCCGCATCCTTGCGTTATCGGCGCGGCAACGCGTGACGAAATCCTGATCCCGCACCGCCGCCTCGGCTGCTTCAAGCTGCGTGTTCGACAGGTTGAACGGCCCCCGAATACGGTTCAGCACATCGATGATATGCTTTGGCCCATAGCCCCAGCCGATCCGCAGCCCGCCCAGACCGTAGATTTTCGAGAAGGTCCGCGTCATCACCACATTCTCGCGCGACTCGATCAGCGCAAGACCGGCATCGAAGCCCTCGACAAATTCGGCATAGGCCCCGTCCAGCACCAGAATGGCCTGAGGCGGAAGGCCCGCCGCCAGACGCTCTACCTCGGCCGCGGAAATCATCGTGCCGGTGGGGTTGTTCGGATTGGCAATAAACACCAGCTTGGTGCGCCGGTTGCAGGCCTTCAGGATCGCATCCACATCCGTGGTACGCTCGCGCTCGGCCACCTCGACCGGCGTGGCCCCCACCGCCAGCGCCGAAATGCGATACATCAGGAAGCCGTGTTCGGTGAACACCACCTCGTCCTTTGGCCCCGCATAGGCTTGGCAGAGAAAGGTGATTATCTCATCCGAGCCGACGCCACAAATCACGCGGCCCGCGTCCAGCCCATGCACTTCGGCAATCGCAGTGCGAAGGCTGGCGTGATCGGTCGAAGGATAGCGGTGCAACTGATGCACCGAGCGGGCAAAAGCATCCTTGGCCTTATCCGAAGGCCCGAACGGATTCTCGTTCGACGACAGTTTCACGATATTCGACACGCCTGCCACCGAGGCCTTGCCGCCCTCATACAAGGCGATGTCCAGAATACCGGGCTGCGGGCGGATTACGTCATTCATCGGATTCCCCAAACTACAGGCGGGGTTTTAGCGGCGGGGGCGCGCCATTGCCAGCGGCAACTTGTCCCGCCCCCCTGCCGCATCAGTGTCAGGAAAATTTTTCGAACGAAAAATTTTCGCGCGGCGAAGAATTTTCGTCCGAAAATTCTTCTTGATCAGACCGCGAGGAAGTTGGTGAATTGCCACGGGTCTGCATCGCGATCCTCGGCAAAGCTGTTGATGCGCTGCTGGATCGGCGTCCAGTCGGTGTAATGCGCCTCGATGCTGCCCAGATAGGGGCGCTGCACCTGAAGGCAGCGGGCGTGGTCCATCTCGTCGGCTTCGACAAAGCCTGCGCGGGGGTTTTCGGCGGCCCAGACCATCGCGGCCAGCACCGCCGATGTCACCTGCATCCCCGTCGCGTTCTGATAGGGGGCCAGCGCGCGCGCCTCGTCGATCGACAGGCGCGAGCCGTACCACAGCGCGCCCTTGGCATGGCCGTACAGGAACACGCCCAGATCATCGCCGCCCGAAACGATCTCGTCCACAGTCAGAATATGCTTCTTTTCCGGCACGATACCGGCGCCATTGATCTCGTGCAGCGACAGGATTGCGTCGTTGCAGGGGTGATAGGCATAGTGGCAGGTCGGGCGATAGACTGCGGTCTCGCCTTCCCAAACCGTGTAATAATCAGGGATCGACAGCGATTCATTATGGGTCACCACATAGCCGAATTGCGGCCCCGCGCCCGGACACCAAGACCGCACCCGCGTATCGGCACCGGGGCGGTCGATCCAGATCGCATAGCCCGGGCCGTGGTCAAAAGCATGGCCGTGCGGGGGCAGTTTCTTCTCATGCGTTCCCCAGCCCAACTCGGCGGGCTGATAGCCTTCGGACAACAGCCCGTCCACCGACCAGGTATTCACGAATACGCCCACCGGCTTGGGATTGGCGGAAATCTGGGTATCACGTTCCGCCACGTGGACGCCCTTGACGCCAAGGGTCTGCATCAGCTTGGCCCAATCGGCCTGCGTCACCGGAACAGCCTCAACCCCCGTATCTGCGGCCAGCTTCAGCAGCGCCTCTTTCAGCAGCCACGACACCATGCCCGGATTGGCCCCGCAGCAGGACACCGCCGTCGGCCCGCCGACAAACTGCTTGCCCAAGGCGCGCACTTTCTCGCGCAGCGGATAATTCGTGCGCTCGGCATTCGGCAAAGGCGATCCGAAATAGAAGCCCGGCCACGGCTCGACCACCGTGTCGATATATTGCACGCCCAGTTCCTGACACAGCAGCATCAACTCGATACTGTCCACATCCACCGACAGGTTCACGATAAACCCCTTGCCATCGGGGAACAGCCCGCGCAGCACCGCATCGAAATTATCCGGCGTCAGCGCCACTTGCAGATGCTTGATGCCATGCTCTGCCAGAATATGCGCGAACTCGCCCGACGGCTCGATCACGGTGAACTGGTCGCGGTCAAAGGCGATATGGCGCTCGATCAGCGGCAGGGTGCCGCGCCCGATCGAGCCGAAGCCGATCATCACCAAGGGTCCGTCGATGCGGGTGTGAACGGTATGGGTCATGCTATCCTCAATGCTTGTCGGTCTTGGCCGAAAGCCAGTCCATCAGTGCCAGCAACACGCCGGACACCACGAAAGTCAGATGGATGATCACCATCCATTGCAGGGTTTCCATCGTCACCGTGTAGGCCGACTGCGGTTTGCCCAAAGACATGAACACCTTCAACAGATGTATCCCCGAAATCGCCACGATCGAGGCGATCAGCTTCATCTTCAGCCCCGAGAAATCCACCTTGCCCATCCAGTCGGGCCGGTCCTCGCTGTCCTGAATGTCCAGCTTCGAGACGAAATTTTCGTATCCCGAGAACAGCACGATCAGCAAAAGATTGGCCGCAAGGCTCAGGTCGATCAGGGTCAGCACCGCCAGAATACCCTGATCCGCGGTCATGGTCAGGGTTTTCGGCACATAATAGGCCAGTTCCTTGACGAACAGCACCGCCATCATGGCAAGGCTGATGACCAGCCCCAGATACATCGGCGCCATCAGCCAGCGGCTGGCGAAAAGCCCCTGCTCGAACTTGGTCTCAATCGTAGGTTTCTCAGACATGAACGCCTCCGGGATAAAACGAAAAGGCCCGCCAAAAGGCGGGCCCCCATCTTCTGATACCCGTCTGCCGATAGGGGCAGGATCAGTTCTTTGCGTAGTATTCGACGACCAGGTTCGGTTCCATGACGACCGGATAGGGAACGTCGGACAGGCCCGGCGTGCGGACGAATTTCACGGTCAGTTTCGAGTTGTCGACTTCCAGATAGTCCGGAACGTCACGCTCGGTCAGGGCAATCGCCTCGGCGATGATCGCCAGCTGACGCGACTTGTCACGCACAGCGATGATGTCGCCTTCCTTGACGCGATACGACGCGATGTTCACGCGCTGGCCGTTCACGGTGACGTGGCCGTGGTTCACGAACTGGCGTGCGGCGAAAACGGTCGGAACCAGCTTGGCGCGGTAGACAACCGCGTCCAGACGGCGCTCCAGCAGACCAACCAGCATCTCGCCGGTGTCGCCCTTGACGCGTTCTGCTTCGGTGAAGATCTTGCGGAACTGCTTTTCGGTCAGGTCACCATAGTAACCCTTCAGCTTTTGCTTGGCGCGCAGCTGGGTGCCGAAATCGGACAGTTTGTTCTTGCGACGCTGGCCGTGCTGGCCGGGGCCGTATTCACGCTTGTTCACCGGGGATTTCGGACGGCCCCAGATGTTTTCGCCCATGCGGCGGTCAATTTTATACTTGGCAGACGTGCGTTTGGTCACGGCTGATCTCCTTCTTGCGTTACGAAGGGCGTTGTCCTCTAACCCGAAGGTTCGACAGGGTTCTTCTTGCGAAGTCCACCAACACCAATGAAAAGCCCCGGATTTTCACCCGGGACTTGGGGGCCTTATACAGACCGAACCGCCCGAGTCAACAGCCCTTCCCCCTTTCCGAAATCCTCTCTGCACAAATATCCTCGGGGGGAGGTCGCTTGCGACCGGGGGGCGGAAAGCCCCCCTTTTTCCACCAAAGCCAGCCCTAGGCCGCCATATCATGCCGCAGGATCGCCGCTTCCGATCCCGAAAGGTTGCGCCGTGCATAATCGCCATAGCCATGCGGGTTCTGCGCGACGCCCGGCAAGATCGCCAGCAATCCCTCGCGCTGCACCGGATCTATGGTGTCCAGCGCGGTGTTTGACGGGTGGAAGCTTTCCGTCTCCAGCCCGTTCGCCCAGACGATATTGTGCTGTTCCAGCAGGATATGCACGTAAGTCACCTCGCACATCGCCTGATCCACCATGATCGAGCCGTCATTGACCAGATCTTCCGCAGCCACGAGAACTTCGGGCGTGTTGAACAGCGCAAGTGCTGACGCCCCCTTCACCAGCATCCTGTGTTGTGGCGAAACCAGCAAATCCGCATCCGGCCTGTCCGTTCCCAAAGCCCCCGCCCGAAACCGGATCGGGCGCAGATGCGGCATGGCATAAAGCCGCGCGCCCGACATCCGGCGATGGCCGCTCCACAAGACCGGTTGCGGGCCGTTGTCACGGGTCAGGATCAGATCGCCGGGACGCAGGCTCTGGATGGCCCGCGCCCCGTCCGGCGTCATCAGCCGTGTGTCGGGTGTAAAGCAGATCACCCCGCCGGCCGTGCGGGCGCCCGCCCCACTATGGGTGCGGTCGATCGCGGCCCGCACCACCCACAGATCCTGATCCACTGGCGGCAGATCGCCCACCACCATCAGCAGACGCGCGCCGGTATCCGGCACCGGAATGATGGTGACGGTAAAGCTCTGGTGGCCATCTGTGACGATAAAGCCCTGCTCGGCCAAATCCTCGGCAGGTTCTTCCGCGCTCGGGGGCGCAGCATTTCCTGCGACCGCCACACCGACCAAGCGGCGCACCATACGCGCCGCGCGTTTGCGAATATCCGTCGCGCCCTCGGCCCCTTCCAAAAGCAGAACCCCTTGCGGACCATCCACGCGCACCGCCGCACCGGTCCAGCGCCACGTTGCACCAACCGAGAGAAGATCCAAAGATGCGGCCTTGAGGCCGTCTACTTCTGTTTGTGACCAGGAGATGACGAACGTGCCCATTGAGCCCGTTTTCATGCCTGTTTGCCTGCTCGTCTTTTTTTATTGTTCTTAAGTGTTATCAACAAGCCGCTGAATCGGCTATAGTTTTCGCGCAACACCCAACTGGTTTATTCGGCTAGAAGCGCAAGCTAAGGTTGAGAGCGCCCAGCACCTGCCCCTCGTCCTGCTCTTCGAATTCGGGCGAAAGATAGGTGACGCCATAAAATACGGTGGTCCGCTTGCCTTGCCAGTTCACACCGGCGCGCAGGCGGTCACGCTGTTCCGACATCGTGACAGCCCCCCCCGCAGGCAGAAGCGCGCTATCAAAGACCCGTGCCGTATCGGCCCCCATCACCACAGAAAACCCTTGCGCCGGATTGCCCTGCACGCCGCGATAGCGCAGACCCGTTGCGACATCCCGCAGCATCAGATCGCCGCGCCCGAATTGCCCGATCACCAGATCGCCGCCAACCCGCACCAGCGATTCCATGCCGGTCCGCGCCTCGATAAAGGGGCGCACCCGCAGATTGTCGCCGAAATCAAAGCTGCGCCCAACCTCGGCCACCAAGCCGGGATAAACCGCATCCCCGATCTGGTCATCCAGCACCTGCGGCTTTGGCAGCCCCAACAGATTGTGGATGTAAGATTGAAAACCACCAATTCCGGTTTGAGGTCCGGTGAAAACCAGATCGGCCCCAAGGCTTACCTCGGCCCCCTGCCATGCGAAATGGCTGTGCAAGCCAAAGCTAAGGGCGCCAGCATAGCGGCGATCTTGCAAGATCGGATCGGTCAGGCTGGCAGGGGCGATGGTATCTGCCCGCAGCCGGAATTCCAGAATCTCGCCGGGAGTGTTTGGCAATTCGCCCGACCACGAGGTTCCACGCACACGGCTGACCGTATAGGAACCGGTGCGCCAGCGGTCCCGACCATCGCCCAGCGCGTCATTGGTGAACAGCCGCCCCCAGCCAAGCGTGACACGCTGTTCGGCTGCCACCGGTGCAGCCAGAGCAAATACGAACGCGGTTGCCGCGAGCAGCGCCTTGATCATCGTCGTCATTCCCAAACTGGCACCCGGCCCAAGTTTTACCCTAGCTCACATCAACTTTGCAGGCCAGTGCCTTGACTCGAAAGCCAACTCCGCGATGCTGCCCCTGTTGCCCAAATGCAAAACCTGTGTCGCCGCATAGTGCATCTGCACTATGGCCAGTGCGGCGCCCTTGGGCAAAACTGATCGAAACTGCAGCGGGGTTGCTATGACGACAGGTTTTTATCATGACGAACGCTGCTTGTGGCACACCACGGGCGAACATGCGCTGATCCTGCCGGTGGGTGGCTATGTGCAGCCGCCCTCGGGTGCGGGCCATGCCGAAAGCCCGGAAACCAAGCGCCGCTTCAAGAACCTGCTGGAAGTGTCGGGTCTGTGGCGCAAGCTGGATGTGCGGGCCGCCGAACCGGTGACGCGCGCGGATATGCTGCGCGTCCACACCGCCGATTACCTTGACCGGTTCAAGGCCACCTCGGATGCAGGGGGCGGCAATTCCGGCTTTTATTCCCCCTATGGCCGCGGCAGTTTTGAAATTGCGGCCATCTCGGCGGGGTTGGTCAAACGGGCCCTGCAAGACGTGCTGACCCGCGACGCCGACAACGCCTATGCCCTGTCGCGCCCGCCGGGGCATCACTGCCTGCCCGATGCCTCGATGGGCTTTTGCCTTCTGGCCAATATCCCCATCGCGCTTGAGGCCGCGCGCGCCACGCATGGCCCCCTGCGCGTGGCGGTGGTGGATTGGGATGTGCATCACGGAAATGGCACCGAGGCGATTTTCTACGACCGCGCCGATACGCTGACGATTTCCTTGCACCAAGAGAACTGCTTTCCGTTGGAGGGCGGCGGCTGGCAGGATCGCGGGCGGGGCGAGGGTGTGGGGGCAAACCTGAACATCCCGCTGCTGCCGGGTGGCGGGCATCAAGCCTATATGGATGCGTTCGAACTGTTGGTTCTGCCCGCCCTGCGCGCCTACAAGCCAGATCTGATCGTGATCGCCTCGGGCTTTGATGCCAATGGCGTCGATCCTTTGGCGCGGATGCTGGCCTATGCCGACACCTATCGCGCCATGGCGACCCAGCTTAAGGCATTGGCGTCCGAGATTTGTGGCGGGCGGATATTGGCTGTGCATGAGGGCGGCTATTCCGAAGTGCTGGTCCCCTTCTGCGGCCATGCCGTGATCGAGGTGCTGTCAGGCCAGTCCACCGATGTGATCGACCCGCTTTACAATATCGTGTTCGCCCAGCAGCCCCCCGCCGACATGATCGCCTTCCAACGCGCCCGCCTCGAGGCGCAGGCAAAGGCATTGTCGATCCGCTAGGCCCGTCAATCCCTGTTGACACGAATCATCTGACCGACTTATGACACCGATGACATGACATCGGTGACATAGCCTCAAAGCCAGTCCCCGATCCCCGTGCGGCTTGGGAGGGCGGCGGATGGCAACCATCTATGACGTGGCGAAAGTCGCGGGCGTTTCGGCCAAGACCGTCAGCCGTGTGCTGAACGGAGACGGCCCCGTTGGCCGCGAAACCCGCGAGGCGGTTGAGGCCGCCATGCGCGATCTGGGCTATGTGCCGTCGAACGCGGCACGGATGATGCGGGCCTCGAAATCGGGGCTGGTGGGGCTGATCACCGGCGCCATTTCAACCGCAGGCGAAATCGCCCGCCCCGCCGGCCTGCCCGATCTGTTCATCGTCCAAGGCATCCAGCAGGTTATGGCGCAGGCCGGCATGACCCTGATGATCGCCGACACCGCCGGGCGCAGCGAGACCGTGCCGCATCTGATCGATACCTTCCTGTCGCACCGCGTCGAAGGCCTGATCTATGTCGCCGAATATCACCAGCAGGTGCGCCTGCCCAAAATCACCGGCCAAACCCCGCTTGTTCTGGTGAATTGCTTTGACGATGCCGGAACCCCTGCGGTTGTTCCCGATGACCAACGCGGCCAATACGCACTGGTCAACCGCCTGATCCGCGCCGGTCACCGCCGCATCGCCTATCTGACCCTGCGCGATGAAATCGTGGCCACCCGTCTGCGCGGCACCGGCTACCGCGAGGCACTGGCCGAGGCAGGGCTGCCCCATGACCCCGCCCTTGTGCAGAACTGCGACCTTGAGGGCCGCGACGGCGAAACCCAGCTGATCTGGGACACCATCGACCGCATGCTGCGCCTGCCCGATCCGCCGACCGTGTTCTGCTGCGGCAATGACAAGATGGCGCTGGCGGTCTACGGCATCCTGAGATCCATGGGCCGCAAGGTGCCGGATGAGGTCTCGGTCGCAGGTTATGACAATTACCGTGTCATCGCCGAAACGCTTTACCCGCCGCTGACCACGGTGGACCTGCCCTATACCGCCATGGGTGTGCGTGCCGCGCAACGCCTTTTGGCCCTGATTTCCGGCGAAGGCCGGGATGACCGCAGCCCGCTTCTGGTGGCGGGTCCGGTGCATTGGCGCGCCTCGGTGACCGAAGTGCGCCCTGCCAACATACATCACCTAAAAACCGTCAGGGAGGATTGACGTAATGTCCAAGGCTAAATGGATGACCGGCGCTGCCATCGCAGTCGCCGCTTGGGGAAGCATGGCCCAAGCCCAGACCACGCTGTCGCTGTGGTATCACGGGGCTGGCAACGAGGTTGAGGCCAAGATCATCAACCAGATCGTCGCCGACTTTAACGGCAGCCAAGCCGACTGGAAGGTTGAACTGCAAAGCTTCCCGCAGGCGGCCTATAACGATTCCGTCGTGGCTGGCGCTTTGGCAGGCAATCTGCCCGACATTCTCGACGTCGACGGCCCCGTGATGCCGAACTGGGCATGGTCGGGCTATATGCAGCCGCTGCAAATCGACGAGACCAAGATCGAAACCTTCCTGCCCGGCCCGAAAGGCTATTGGGATGGCAAGCTCTATTCGGTCGGGTTGTGGGATGCCGCCGTCGCCTTGGTGACGCGCCAGTCCTATCTGGACGAATTGGGTCTTCGCACCCCGACGCTGGATGCGCCTTGGACCGCCGAAGAATTCCAGGCAGCCCTTGATGCCGCCAAAGCATCGGGCAAGTTCGAATACGCGCTGGATCTTGGCACCGCCTGGACCGGCGAATGGTATCCCTATGCCTTCTCGCCCTTCCTGCAATCCTTTGGTGGCGACATCGTGGACCGCTCGACCTACAAAACCGCCGAAGGCGCTTTGAACGGCGATGCCGCGATTGCCTTTGGCAACTGGTGGCAAGGCCTGTTCACCGGCGGTTACGCCCAAGCCACCCAAGACCCCGCAGATCGTGACGGCGGCTTTGCGGCTGGCAAATATGCCTTCTCGTGGAACGGCAACTGGGCGGCTTTGAACGCGCTTGCGGCCTTTGACGATGTGGTGTTCCTGCCCGCGCCGAACTTTGGTGCAGGCTCGAAAATCGGTGCGGCAAGCTGGCAGTTCGGCGTTTCCGCAAAATCCGCGCATCCCGATGGCGCTTCGGCCTTCATCGAATTCGCGCTGCAAGACAAATACCTTGCCGATTTCTCGAATGGCATCGGCCTGATCCCGGCGACCAAAACGGCCGCCGCGATGACCGAAAACTACAAGGACGGCGGCCCGATGGCGGTGTTCTTTGGCCTGACCGAAGCGCAGGCCTTGGTGCGCCCCGTGACCCCCGGCTATGTGGTTCAGGCCAAAGTGTTCGAAAAAGCACTGGCTGACATCGCCAACGGCGCGGACGTTGCCTCGACCCTTGATGCGGCTGTCGACGAAATCAACGCCGATATCGAGAAAAACGGCGGCTACGGCCACTAAGCCAAACTTTCCCTGATCCGTCAGGGAAAGGGGTTCCTCCCGAGCCCCCCGAAGGGCGGTCCCTGCCGCCCTTCGGAACATCGGGCCTTCCCCCCATTTTGCCGCGAGGTCGTCATGGCATCGAAATTCCAACAGTCGAACCGAACTGGCTGGCTGATGGCAGGCCCCGCTTTCCTGCTGATCGCCGGTTTCATCATCCTGCCGTTCTTTTTCGCCATTGCCCTTAGCTTTACCAACCAGCGCCTGATTTCCCCCAATCCGACCGAGTTCACCGGCCTTGCCAACTATCGCCAGCTTCTGGGCGTGGCAGTGCTGACGCTGGACCCGCTGAAAGATGAGGCTGGGGCCGTGCAGATGAAGGACGGCGCGCCTGAATACCCCTCGCTGCGCAGCATCACCCGCAACAACCCCGACCGCCCCGATCTGGCCGGCATGCGCGAATGGTTCAGCTTTGATTGGGGCGACGCGCGCACCTTCATTCTGGCGCGTGACGTGGTGTTCATGACCGCGCTGGTGAATACGATCCTTTTCGTGGTGATCGTGGCCCCTGTTCAAGGCGGGCTTGCGCTTGGTCTGGCGCTGCTGATCAATCAACGCCTGCGCGGCATCAACGTGTTCCGCGCGATCTATTTCATGCCGGTTGTGGTTTCCATCGTGGTCGTCTCGCTGCTGTGGCGGTTCATCTATGACGGCCAGTCAGGCCTGCTGAACAACCTGCTGGGCGCGGTCAGCTTTGGTGCCATTCCGAAAATCGACTGGCTGGGCAACCCGTCCACCGCCCTTGGCGCGATCATCGCCATGTCGATCTGGCAGGCTGTCGGCTTTCATATGGTGATCTGGCTGTCCGGCCTGCAAACCATCTCGCCCACCTTGTACGAGGCGGCGGCCATCGAAGGCTCGTCGAAATGGCAGACCTTCCGCTACATCACATGGCCCGGCCTGCGGAATACCGCCGTTCTGGTCCTGATCGTGATCACCATGCAGGCCTTTGCGCTTTTCGCCCAGATCGACGTGATGACCAATGGCGGCCCCTTGGACAGCACCCAGACCATCGTGTTCCAAGCCGTCGAGCGCGGCTATGGCAAGCAGGACATTTCCGGCGGCTCCACCATTTCCGTCGTGCTGTTTGTGATCGTGCTGTCCGTATCCCTGATCCAACGCTGGCTGACGCGGGAGAAAAGCTGATGTCGATGATTTCTGCCGAAAACCATGGCCTGCGACTGGCCACCCGCTATGCGGTTCTGACGCTGATCGCGGTGATCTTCGTGTTCCCGCTGGTGTTCATGCTGATGTCCTCGCTGAAACCCGACCAGCAACTGCTGGCCGATACCGCCAGCCTGCGCGCCTTCCTGCCGGTGGGCGATATCAGTTTTGACAACTACACAGCCGCATTTCAGCGCGCGCCTGTGGCGCTGTTCATCCTGAACTCGGTCATCGTGACAGGCGTAACGGTGGTGCTGTCGCTGCTGTTCTGTTCGATGGCGGCGTTTTCCTTTGTCTTCATCGGCTGGAAGGGGCGCGATGTGGCGCTGTCGATCATCCTTGCCACCTTGATCGTGCCGTTTGAAACCATCGCGATCCCGCTGCTGCTGATCGCATCGAAACTGCCGTGGCTGGGGCTGGAGGGGTTCACCACCGGCTGGTTGAATTCCTACCGCGTGCAGATCATCCCCTTCATCGCCGATGGCCTGACGATCTTTCTTTTCGTGCAGTATTTCAAAGACCTGCCCGGAGAGCTGATCGAGGCCGCCCGCGTTGAAGGCGCAAGCTGGGTGCAAATCTACCGCCGCATCGTGATGCCACTGGCCGGTCCCGTTCTGGCCACCGCCGCGATCCTGAAGTTTCTGGTGATGTATAACCAGTATCTCTGGCCGCTGATGGTGGTGCAGGACGAAGGCTACCGCCCGGTCATGGTCGGCCTGCAATACTTCTTCCAGTTGAACATCGCATGGGGCGAGGTGATGGCCTACCTGAGCCTGATCACCGTCCCCGTGCTTGCCTTTTATCTTTACCTGCAAAAAGCCTTCATCGCGTCGATTGCCTCGACCGGCGTGAAGGGTTGAGGAGACATAATGGTTATCGCAATCGACAAGAAATGGATCTGGGACTCGTGGTATGCCAAGGATGGCGACACCTACCACGGCTTCTTCCTGCAGGCGGATACGTCGCTGGGTGACCCCGATCTGCGCCACCTGAACGTGACGCAGGGCCATGCCACCTCGAAAGATCTGGTGAACTGGACCCATCTGGGCACGATGTTCGGCCCGTCGAAAACCACCGCTTGGGACGACAGCACCACTTGGACCGGATCGGTGGTGCAGGATGACGCGGGTCTGTGGCATCTGTTCTACACCGGCACCACGCTGGCGGAAAACTCGCTGTATCAGCGCATCGGCCATGCCACCTCGACCGATCTGCACAGTTGGGAGCGTGTGGGTGACGGGCTGTGCCTTGATCTGACCGGCCCCAATGCCGACACTTATGAGAAAGACCACATGGTCGGCCATTGGCATGACCGCGCCATGCGCGACCCTTGGGTCATGCGCGATCCCGACAGCGACGGCTGGCTGATGTATTTCACCGCCCGCGCACCGGGGATCGCCGAGCCGAACGCCGGTGGTGCCATCGGCTTTGCCACCTCGCCCGATCTTTACAACTGGACCCTGCGCCCGCCCGTGTTCACCGGCGGCATGGGCCAGCTTGAGGTGCCGCAGGTGTTTCAGGTGGGCGATATGTGGTATTGCCTGTTCTGCACCAGTGGCTTCCAATGGTCGGAACAATACCGTCGCACCAACCCGCAAAGCCCCGTCACCGGCAATCACTACCTGATCGCGGATCACCCGCGCGGGCCGTGGCGGATGGCCCCCGGCCCCTTCCTTGACGGGGCCGAACCCTGCCGCCGCTATGCCGCGCGCATTGTGGATGGGCCGGAGGGCCTTGTGATCCTTGGCTTCGCCGATGGCGGCAAGGATGTTTTCGGCGGCTATGTGATGAACCCCGAACCGGTCGTGGTGGGCGAAGGCGGCCTGCTGCACGTGCAACCCATCGCGAAAGCAGCGGAGTAGATCATGGCCAGTATCACCCTGAAAGGTCTGAAGAAAAGCTACGGCAATGCCCATGTCATCAAGGGCGTCGACATCGAGATCAACGACGGCGAGTTTGTCGTCTTTGTCGGCCCCTCGGGCTGTGGCAAATCCACCTTGTTGCGGATGATCGCAGGGCTTGAGGATATCACCTCGGGCGATCTGACCATCGCGGGCAAGCAGGTGAACGACCTGCCGCCGAAAGATCGCGGCGTGGCGATGGTGTTCCAGTCCTATGCGATTTTCCCGCATATGACGGTGCGCGAGAATGTGGCCTTTGGCCTGACCATCGCGGGCGCGTCTCAGGCGGAAAAGGATGCCAAGGTGGCCGAAGCCGCCCGCATCCTGCAGATGGAGCATCTGCTGGACCGCCGCCCCAGCCAGCTTTCGGGTGGCCAGCGCCAGCGCGTCGCTATTGGCCGCGCGATTGTCCGCAAGCCTGCCGTGTTCCTGTTTGACGAACCGCTGTCGAACCTTGATGCCGCCTTGCGGATGGATATGCGGATGGAGATCGGCAAGCTGCACAAGGCGCTTGGCGCGACGATGATCTACGTGACGCATGATCAGGTCGAGGCGATGACGCTGGCCAACAAGATCGTGGTGCTGAAGGATGGTCTGGTGCAGCAGATCGGTTCGCCGATGGAGTTGTACCACAACCCCGCCAACGCCTTTGTTGCAGGCTTCCTCGGCTCGCCTTCGATGAATTTTCTGGATGTGGACGTGCAATCGGTTCAGGGGGATCAGGTGACGGTGGCCAATGGCGCGCTTGATCCGGTTACGATCACTTCGAAACAGGGGCAGTTTACCGCCGGAACCCGCGCGCGTCTGGGTCTGCGCCCGCAATACCTGACGCCTGCCACCGACCTGAACGCGGGCCGTCTGCATGGCAAGGTGGCACTGACCGAAAGGCTGGGGGCCGAGACGGTGATCGAGGTGACGCTGAAAGATGGCAAAGCCCTGATAGCGGCCCTTGCGCGCGATGCTATCTTCCCGCTTGGCACCGAGGTCAGTCTGGGCTTCAATCCGGCAGAGGCGCATCTTTTCGCCGCGTGAATAGCTGTCCGGCATGTCTTTCAGCCGGAAGGTCCAGAATGCCCCCGCCGGAAATGGTGGGGGTTTTTCTGTTCGGGTCCATGAACATGCGGCCACTGCAAGATGCAAACCCTGCCACAAGCCGCTTGCAGTCTTTGATGCAGGCCAGCAGCAACACCGACGCCAGACAGCGCCAAGCCAAAGCCATATCCCAAGCAGCAAGAACCCCAAGCCGAACGCCCCTTTAGATCCGCACAGCAGCGCCAGATGGCCTGCCCGCGTGGCGTTCAGTCTAGGCCGACAAGCGTTGCCAATCCGTTAAATCCTTGGGCAAAGGATGGGAGAAATTGCAGGTCTGGATGCGGCAAAAGGTAAACATTGCCTTAACACACCCCTGCCAAACCATTGAATTTAATGCGTCTTATCTGGTCCCGCCGCGGGACGGCCTATCCCCGCAGCCGCAAGCCCTGCAGATCGAAGGCTGCCCCCTCCAGCACCCGCGCCCGATGAGGACGCCCCAGAATCATCACCTCCAGCACCGCCCCCGCCGCGATTTCGGGCCGCAGATAGGCCAACGCCAAGGACTGCCCGACATGATAGCCATAAGCCCCGCTTGACACCTTGCCTGCAGGTTGGCCCTTTAGATCAAAGATCGGCTCGTTTCCTGTCGCATCCGCCGTGTCGGCCTCGATCACCAAGGTCCGCAACACCTCACGCGGGGGGAGGTTGGCGATGGCTGCATAAGCGGATTTATGCAGGAAATCCTTGTCCATACGGATCAATCCTGCAAGGCCGGTTTCCTGCGGCCAATATTCGGGCGAATAGTCGCGGCCCCATGATCCATAGCCCTTTTCCACCCGAAGCGACATCAGAGCGCGGCTGCCCACCGGCCCTGCGCCCAAGGGCGCGCCCGCCGTCAGCAAAGCCCGATAGAGCGCCACCTGATCGGCCACGGCGCAGTGCAATTCCCAGCCCAGATCGCCGGTGAACGACACCCGCAGCGCGATGCAATCCACCCCCGCCACATTGATTTGAGCCGAGCGCAGGAAAGGCAAAGCCGCGTTGGACAGGTCGGCCTCGGTCACCCCCTGTAGCAAATCGCGCGCCAGCGGTCCGGCGACGTTGAAGCCCGCCATCGCCTCGGTCGCGCTGCGCCATGTGGTGGCTTCGGGCAGCGGCACCATGTCGAAAAACCGCTTGTGATAGCGTTCGGCCATGCCCGAACCGACCATGAAATAATCCCCTTCGGCCAGACAGGTTACCGTGAAATCGCCCGCGATCCCGCCGCGACGCCCCAGCAGCGGGGCAAGGCAGGAGCGGCCCGGAATGGCCGGAATCCTGTTCGCCAGAAGCGCCTCAAGCCAGTCCTTCGCCCCCGCCCCCGTGATCCGGTAGCGGGCAAAATTCGAGATGTCGATGACCCCCGCCCGATCACGCAACATGCGCGCCTCGCGGCCCACAGGCGCCCACCAGTTCTGCCGGTCAAACCCCGCCGTTTCCGTGCGCGGCTCACCTTTGGCTGCAAACCACAACGGATGCTCCCAGCCGTAATTCAGCCCGAACACCGCGCCCATCTCAGCCTGCAGGCCATAGGCAGGTCGGGTGCGGACAGGGCGGCCTGCAGCGCGTTCCTCATTTGGAAAATGGATTTTGAAGCGGTTTGCATATTGGTCGGCCACCCGCGCACGGGTGAAAGCCTGCCCTGCCCAGGCACCAAAGCGGGCAACATCCCATGCAAACATATCCATCTGCGGCTCGCCTTCCACGATCCATTGCGCGGCCAGAAGACCCAAGCCGCCTGACTGCGAAAAGCCCGGAATGATGCCGTTGCAGCAGAAGTAGTTCCGCAGTTCCGGCACGGGGCCGAACAGGGCGGCGCTGTCGGGCGACCAGATCATCGGGCCGTTGATCACCCGCTTGATACCCGCCGCCCCCACTGCCGGAACCCGCGCAATGGCGCGCAGCATGTTGGGTTCGATCCGCTCCAGATCATCGGCAAAAAGCTCATGGCCGAAACCGGGGGGCGTGCCGTCCTCGGCCCAGAATTTCATCGCCTTTTCATAGGCTCCGACCAAAAGCCCCTTGCCCTCTTGGCGCAGGTAATATTCGCCATCGCGGTCGGCGACCGAAGGAAGCCTGCGCTCCAGCGCGGCGATTTCGGGGATCGTTTCGGTGACGAAATACTGATGTTCCGTCGGGATCAACGGCAGCTTTATACTCGCCATTGCGGCCACTTCGCGCGCCCAAAGGCCTGCTGCATTGATCACCCATCCGGTGCGGATCGTGCCGTTCGGGGTCTCGACAATCCATGTGCCGTCGGGCTGCGGAACGGTTGCAGTGACAGGGGTAAAGCGGTGGATTTCCGCCCCGCGCGCCCGCGCACCGGCGGCATAGGCATGGGTGACGCCGGACGGATCGACATTGCCGCCTTGGGGTTCGAACATGATGCAGCGGATGCCGGTGAAATCGACCAGAGGGTGCAGCCGTTCGGCCTCGGTCCGGCTGATCTCGTAGAAATTCATCCCGTAATATCGGGCCTTTGCCGCCTGAAGCCGCAACTGGTGTTCCCGTGCCTCGGTCTGGGCAAGATAAAGCGATCCGGGCTGGAAGATACCACAGCTTTGTCCGGTTTCGGTCTCCAGCTCCTTGTAAAGCCCCATGGTATAGTGCTGAAGGCGGCTGATATTGGTGCTGTCATGCAGCCCGTGGATATTGGCGGCGGCATGCCATGTCGACCCCGAGGTCAGTTCCGACCGTTCCAGCAAGACAACATCCGTCCAGCCGAGTTTGGCCAGATGATAAAGGATCGAGCAACCGACAAGACCGCCGCCGATGACCACGGCCTGAGCATGGGTCCGCATGATATTTCTCCCTGTTTTGCCGCCATAGCCGCACGGGAAGAAACTTGCGTCTTGCGGGTTTGCGACAGGGATGGCGCGAAAGGGCCGCTTGCGGGTTTGCCCTGAATTTGGGCGCGCGGCGCAAAGTCTGCCCAAATTGCATGCAGCGCCCTGTGATGCACAGGCAAAGCCTCTGCGGTTGATTGTAAGCCCGGCGTCCTTGGCCAAACTGGCACAAAGGAGTCCGCATGACCGCCCATTTCCCCAGCCCGATGCAGCGCAGCTACGGCGAGGCCTTTGCCTCGTTCCGTGCTGCCGGTGCGCGGGTGCGTCTGGGCGATCTGCGCCAGCAAGGCTCAGCCAAACTGCTGCTGCCGCATGTGGGGGCGGTGCCGGAAGTGGTGTTTCTGAACACCTCGGGCGGGATCACGGGAGGGGACAGGCTGCGCTATGGCCTTGATCTGGGGGCGGACGTGCGGGCGGTGGCCACAACCCAAACGGCAGAGCGGGCCTATCGGGCAAGTGCTGGTGTCGGGCGGGTCGAAGTGGCGCTGACGGTGGGTGCCGGCGGATGGCTGGACTGGTTGCCACAAGAAACCATCCTGTTTCAAGGATCTGCCCTGCGGCGCGACACTGTGATTGATCTGGCGGGGGATGCGGGCTGTCTGGCGCTTGAATCCGTCGTGCTGGGGCGGGCGGCAATGGGGGAAACCATCGCCGACCTTGCCTTTGACGACCGCCGCACGATCCGCCGCGACGGGCGGGCGCTGTTGATCGAGCCGTTGTCCCTGCGCGCCGATGCGATTGCTGCGGGCATTGCTGTCTTGGGCGGCGCGCGGGCCTTTGCCTCGCTGGTTCTGGTTCGGCACGGGGCAGAGGATGCGCTTGGTCCGGTGCGGCAAGTGCTGGATCAGGCAGGGGTGCAGGCTGCGGCCTCGGGTTGGGATGGCAAGCTGGTGGTGCGGATGCTGGCCACGGATGGCTGGCCCATGCGTCAACAAATCCTGCGGGTGCTGGGGGTGCTGCGCCAAGGCCGCCCCCTGCCCCGCGTCTGGCAAATCTAGGAGAGTGCGATGAACCTGACCCCAAGGGAAAAGGACAAGCTGCTGATCAGCGTTGCCGCAATGGTGGCGCGAGGGCGGCTGGCGCGCGGCGTCAAGCTGAACCACCCCGAGGCGATTGCCCTGATCACCGATTTCGTGGTCGAGGGCGCGCGGGATGGCCGTTCTGTCGCCGATCTGATGCAGGCAGGCGCGCATGTGATCACCGCCGAACAATGCATGTCGGGCATCCCCGAGATGATCCATTCCGTGCAGGTCGAGGCGACGTTTCCTGACGGCACCAAACTTGTCACCGTCCATCACCCCATCCGCTAAGAGGCTGAAAATGTTTCGTATCCTGACTCCGGCCCTGACGTTCTCGGCCCTTGCCGCCCCCGCCTTCGCGCATGAAGGCTTCCACTTTCATCCCCATGGTGTGCAGTTCGGCTGGCTGGCTGCTGCGGTGGTGGGCGGGGTGGGTGTGCTGGCCCTGATGCGGTTCAGGGGGCCGAAATGATCCCCGGAGAAATCCTGCCCGCCGATGGTGACATCATCCTGAACGAAGGCGCGGCGCAGATCACCCTGATGGTGGCCAATACCGGCGACCGGCCCGTTCAGGTGGGCAGCCATTACCACTTTGCCGAAACCAACGCGGGGCTGTCCTTTGACCGCAGCCTTGCGCGTGGCATGCGGCTGGACATTGCCGCAGGCACCGCCGTGCGGTTCGAACCGGGCCAGTCGCGCGAGGTGCGGCTTGTGCCGATGGGCGGGTTGCGCCGGATTTACGGCTTTAACGCCGCCGTGATGGGAGACCTTTGAAATGGTGATTATAGTGGGTCGGGCGAGCACTTGCACATTTGCCCGCCCAAACCTCAATCCTACTTCGGCGGATAGTTTTTTATCATCAAGTGCAGGGTTGCCAGAGCAATTAGACAACGCAGCCTTGCTTCAAGCAGGACAAGCCAATGTAGTGCATTCTCCATATCGGAGCCTCATGAGATGTTATGTTGAGACTCGCCGGGCGGCAGCGATTAGGTTTCGCGCCCTTGGATTTGCTAGATCCCAAATGAAGCAACGCTCTAGTCGTGAGGGACGGCCCGCTGGAGGGCTATACGCAGCATCGCTTACGCATATTGCGGCACGATAGATATTTCAAGAGAGAGCGACGAGATGCCAACCCCGATCAACCGCGCCACCTATGCCAGCATGTTCGGCCCCACTACCGGCGACCGCGTGCGGTTGGGCGATACCGATCTGCTGATCGAGGTGGAATATGATCTGACCACCTACGGCGAAGAGGTGAAGTTCGGTGGCGGCAAGGTGATCCGCGACGGGATGGGGCAATCCCAGATCACCCGTGCAGGCGGGGCGATGGATACGGTCATCACCAATGCGCTGATCGTGGACTGGACCGGCATTTACAAGGCCGATGTCGGCCTGCGCGACGGGCGGATTTCACGCATTGGCAAGGCGGGCAATCCCGACACGCAGGCGGGCGTCGATGTTATCATCGGGCCGGGCACCGAGATTATCGCGGGTGAGGGCCGCATCCTGACCGCAGGCGGGATGGACGCGCATATCCACTTCATCTGCCCGCAACAGATCGACGACGCCCTTCATTCCGGCATCACCACGATGCTGGGCGGTGGCACCGGCCCCGCGCATGGCACGCTTGCCACCACCTGCACGCCGGGGCCGTGGCATATCGGGCGGATGCTGCAATCCTTCGATGCCTTTCCGATGAATATCGGGTTGTCGGGCAAGGGCAATGCCAGCCTTCCCGATGCCTTGGTGGAAATGGTGCGCGCTGGCGCCAGCAGCCTGAAGCTGCACGAGGATTGGGGGACGACTCCGGCGGCGATTGATTGCTGCCTGACGGTGGCGGATCAGATGGACGTGCAGGTGATGATCCACACCGACACGCTGAACGAATCCGGCTTTGTCGAGAACACGCTTGCCGCGATCCGTGGCCGCACCATCCACGCCTTTCATACCGAAGGCGCGGGCGGCGGCCATGCGCCCGATATCATCAAGGTGGTCAGCCAGCCCAATGTGATCCCTTCCTCGACCAACCCGACGATGCCCTACACGGTCAACACCATCGAGGAACACCTCGATATGCTGATGGTCTGCCACCACCTTGACCGCCGCGTGCCCGAAGATGTGGCCTTCGCCGAAAGCCGCATCCGGCGCGAGACGATTGCAGCCGAAGATATCCTGCACGATCTGGGCGCCTTCTCGGTGATCTCGTCGGACAGTCAGGCGATGGGCCGCATCGGCGAGGTGATCACCCGCACATGGCAGACCGCCCACAAGATGCGCCAGCAGCGGGGGCGTTTGCCGGAAGAAACCGGCCAGAACGACAACTTCCGCGTCCGGCGCTATATCGCCAAATACACCATCAATCCGGCGGTTGCCCACGGGATTTCTGCCCATATCGGCAGCATCGAGGTGGGCAAGCGCGCCGATCTGGTGCTGTGGTCGCCTGCGTTTTTCGGGGCCAAGCCCGAGATGGTGCTGATGGGCGGCTCGATCGTTGTGGCGCAGATGGGCGATCCCAATGCCTCGATCCCCACGCCGCAGCCGGTCTATACGCGGCCCATGTTCGGGGCCTTTGGCCGCTCGGTCGAACGCAATGCGGTGACCTTTGTCTCGCAAGCGGCACTTGAGGATGACGTGAAAGGCCGCCTCGGGCTGGCCAAGGACACGCTGGCCGTGCAGGGCTGTCGCGGCATCGGCAAGGCCGATATGCGGCTGAATTCTGCCACCCCGCAGATCGAGGTCGATCCCGAAACCTACGAGGTGCGCGCGGATGGTGTCTTGCTAACCTGCGAGCCTGCCCGCGAACTGCCGCTTGCCCAGCGCTATTTCCTGTTCTGAGGGCGCGATGACGGGGCTTGTCACTTGCACAGCGCGCGGCGCTTCGGCCAAACTGCGGGTGTATTTCAACCGCTTGCAGGATTTCCCATGCGCCTGACCGCCATTCTTGCCCTGTGCCTTGCCGCCCCCCCCGCCCTTGCCGATTGCGTGACACCCGACAGTTTGGCAAGGGGCGTCAGCTTCAAACGCCAAGACGGGCACAAGGGGACCATCCATTTTGATAGCAAGGACTTTGCCATCAACTATGCAGCGGACTCCAAAACCGCTTGGGAGGACGAGCGGGACTCGCATCTCGGGATTTATGACACCGCATGGACATGGACCCCGACGGATGAATATGTCGTGGGCGGCGGTCCGGGCGGGTATTACAGCTTCAAGTTCAGCGGCAAACCGCCCGTGCCCGAGGTGGGGCAGACGTGGAAATCCACCATCAGCGTGGCCGAAACGCAGGACAATGGCACCGAAAGCGGGCCCGAGACCTACAGCTACAAACTGAAAGTCACCTACAGCTTTCAGGACACCAAAGAGGCCAAGCTGTCGGGCTGCACCTATACGATCCAGCCGGTCGAGGCGACCTTTACCGGCAAGAACACCCATCTGACCCGCCGCTGGATCTATTTCCCCGATCTGGGCTTTGGCCTTGAAACCCGCGTGACCGACCATCAGGGCGGCGATGACCGCAAGCTGGGTCTGACCGCGCTGACCCCGATGTAAAGGACCGCCATGCCTGACCTGCCGCCCGCCCGCAGCCTGAACCGCACCCCCGACCGCACACCCTATGATCTGGTGGTGCTGTCCTATGACGAGCGGTTCTTGCGCCGCAAACGGCTGGTAACGGTGCATGACGAGGGCTTTATGGTCGATCTGGCCGAGACGACCTCGCTGAACCATGGCGATTGCCTGCAACTGGACGATGGCCGTCTGATCGAAGTGATTGCCGCCGAGGAGCCTGTGGTCGCCATAACCGGCGATCTGCCGCGACTGGCATGGCACATTGGCAACCGCCACACGCCCTGCCAGATCGAGGCTGACCGCCTGCTGATCCGGCAGGATCATGTGCTTGAGGCGATGCTGCTTCAGTTGGGCGCGACCCTTTCCCGCAGCCTTGAACCCTTCACCCCCGAAGGCGGGGCCTATGGCCATGGCCGCACGATGGGACATGATCATGGGGGACATGATCATGGGCCAGCGGCCTCGGGATTCGAACTGCCCGCCAGCCTGCGACTGGGTCACGGCGGATGAGCGCGACACCAGCCCTGCTGTCTCTGATGCAATGGCTGTCGCCTGCTTTTCCGACGGGGGCTTTCGCCTATTCGCACGGGATGGAATGGGCGATCTCGGTTGGTGATATTTCCGATGCGGCCAGCGCCGAGGGCTGGCTGTCAGATGTGCTGCGCTTTGGTGCGGGCTGGCAGGATGCAGTGCTGCTGGCCTGCGCGCTGCGTGGCGAGGACGTGGCCGACCATGCCTGCGCGCTGGCCCCCAGCCGCGAACGGCTGGCCGAAACGCTGGACCAAGGCCGCGCCTTTGCGCGCGGGGTGGCGGCTTTGGGGATCACCGTGGCCGATGCCCCGCTGCCCGTGGCCGTGGGTCAAGCTGCCCATGGCCTGAATCTGCCCCCCGCGCAGGTGATCGCCCTTTACCTGCACAGCTTTGCTGCCAATCTGGTTTCGGTCGCGGTGCGTTTTGTCCCCTTGGGGCAATCGGATGGCCAGAGGATACTCGCCGCGCTGCACCCGATGATCCTGTCGCTGGCTGAGAAGGCGGCGGAGGCCAGCCTTGACGATATTACCGCAAGCGCGCTTGGGGCCGATCTGGCCGCGATGCGCCATGAAACCATGCCCGTCAGGATTTACCGCACATGAGCCAGAACGGCCCCCTTCGCATTGGTATCGGCGGCCCTGTGGGCGCTGGCAAGACCACACTGACAGAACAGCTATGCCGCGCGCTGGCCCATCGCTGTTCTATGGCGGTGATCACCAATGATATCTACACCCGCGAGGATGCCGATTATCTGACCCGCGCCCAAGTGCTGCCCGCCGCCCGCATCCGTGGGGTGGAAACGGGGGGCTGCCCGCACACCGCGATCCGCGAGGATGCCAGCATCAACCTTGCCGCCGTGGCCGATCTGAACGCGGCCTTTCCCGATCTGGACCTGATCCTGATCGAAAGCGGCGGTGACAACCTTGCCGCGACCTTCAGTCCCGAACTGGCCGATCTGTCGATCTATGTCATCGACACCGCCGCAGGGCAGGACATTCCGCGCAAACGCGGGCCGGGGGTGGCGCGCTCGGACCTGCTGGTGGTCAACAAGACCGATCTTGCGCCTTACGTCGGCGTCGATGTGGCACAGCTTGAATCCGACACCAAAGTAGCGCGGGGCAAGCGTCCCTATGTCATGGCGCGGTTGCGGCAGGGTCAAGGCGTGGCCGAGGTGGTGGCCTTCTTACAGCAAAATGGCGGGTTACCCCTGCGGGGCTAAGTGCAGCCGCCTTGGGCGCTTGGTCACGATCTGCCGCTACGCGCCGGAGTCAGATCAAATCGCGTAGCCAAAGGGCCGATGACGCGGAAAAGCTGCTGTTGAAATGCCAAGGCCAAAGGGCTTTGCACGCGGCCCGCGCGATGCAACACCCCGACCGTGCGGCGGCAGGTCGGGTCGGCCAGCGGCAGCGCCACAAGCGGGACCGGCAGCGATCTTGTGGCAAGGCCGGGCAACAGCGTCACCCCGACCCCGGCCTGCACCATCGCCAGCAAAGAGGTGACATTTCGCACCCGAAGTCTGGCCGTCGCAGCCAGCGCTAGGAAGTCGGCCGCCTGAATACCCCGCGACGTTTCATTCAGGATGATGGGAACGCCCTCAATATCGGCCCAAAGCAGGGGCCGTGCGGTCTGTGCCAAGATGGAATCTGATCGGCACACCAGCTTTAGATCGTCCTCGAACAAGGGCGTGTCAATAAGCCCGTCTTGGACGGGTGCGCTGGCCAGCCCAAGATCGGCCTGACCGGTTTCCACCAGATGCCGGACATCGGCACTGTCGGTATCAACCAGATCAACCTCGGCCTTGGGGCGGGCCGCCAGAAAATCCCGCAACACTTCGGGCAGCAACAAGGCCGCAACCGACGGCACCGAAGCAATCCGCAACTGGCCGGAATCGCCCTTGGCATAGCCTTCGATCAGGCCGGTCGCCGTATCATGGTCGCGCAGCAGAACCACCGCCACGCTTTGCACAAAACGGCCCAGATCGGTCAGGCTATGCTTGCGGTCCGATTCGAACAGCGGCGCACCAAGATGCGTTTCCAATTGCTTCAGGCTCATGGATATTGCGGATTGGGTGCGGCACAACTGGTCCGCCGCATCCCTTATATTGCCGCTGGCGGCGACAGTGACGAAAACACGCAAGACTTCGGTGCGGATCATGGGGTTATTTCAGAATATTTGAAGTTAAGTCAACAAATACTCGTTTGATTGAAGTTCGTCAAACCTTCAAACTGGCGCTGGAAGACAAGGGTGGGAAAGCAGCATGACACTTGAGACGCGCAACTATATCGCGGGCCGCTGGCAGGATGGCGCCTATACCGAGGAGAACCGCAATCCATCCGATTTGCACGATGTCATCGGCCATTATGCCCAAGCCAGCACGGCACAGCTGGATGAGGCCATAGCAGCGGCCCGTATGGCCCAGCCGATATGGTGGGCGGCGGGTCTGCAGAAGCGGCACGATGTGTTGATGGCAATCGGCACCGAATTGATGTCCCGCGCCGCAGAAATCGGCACGCTTCTGGCCCGCGAAGAAGGCAAAACACTGGCCGAGGGCAAGGGCGAGGTCTACCGCGCCGGTCAGTTCTTCACCTATTACGCCGCCGAAGCCCTGCGTCTGATCGGCGATCAGGCCCAGAGTGTGCGACCGGGCATCGAGATCGATGTCCGCCGCGAAGCCTTGGGCGTGGTGGCGATCATCAGCCCGTGGAACTTTCCGGTGGCAACACCTGCCTGGAAAATCGCGCCCGCGCTGGCCTTTGGCAATGCGGTGGTTTGGAAACCTGCCAACCTGACACCGGCGAGTGCCGTGGCTCTGACCGAGATCATTGCGCGGCAGGATATTCCGGCGGGGCTGTTCAATCTGGTGGCAGGACCGGGCCGCAGTCTGGGCCAACATCTGGCCGAACACCGTGGCATTGACGCGATCAGCTTTACCGGATCGGTGCCGGTCGGGCGCGGCATTGCTGCGGCTGCCGTGGCCAATATGACCAAAGTGCAAATGGAAATGGGATCGAAAAACCCCATGCTGATCATGGACGACGCCGATCTTGATCTGGCGGTCTCCCATGCGGCAAATGCGGCTTTTGGCGGCACGGGACAGAAATGCACTGCGGCCTCGCGGCTGATCGTGCATGCAGCGGTGCATGACGCCTTTGTCGAGAAACTGGTGAAAGCCGCCGAGGCGTTTCAGATCGGCCCCGCGCTTGATCCTGCAAGCCAGATCGGTCCGGTGGTCAGCGCGGCACAGCTTGCCCAGAATCTGGACTATATCGACCTTGGGCGTCGCGAAGGGGCCGATCTGCTGACGGGCGGCACCCGTCTGAGCCGCGACACAGAGGGTTATTTCATGGCCCCTGCCGTCTTTGCCGGAACCCGCAACGACATGCGGATCAACCGCGAGGAAATGTTCGCCCCGATCACCTGCGTCATCAAGGTGGACAGCTTTGCCGAGGCATTGGCCACGGCCAATGACAGCGAATTCGGTCTGACTGCAGGGATCATGACCCGCAGCCTTGCCCGCGCCAGCCATTTTCGCGCCCATATGCGGGCAGGTTGCGTGATGGTGAACCTGCCCACCGCCGGCACCGACTATCATGTGCCGTTCGGCGGGCGCGGGGCCTCCAGTTACGGCCCGCGCGAACAGGGGCAATATGCGGCAGAATTCTACACCACCGTCAAAACCGCCTATGTCGCGGCGGGGGTGCCGGAATGACCCGACCGCTGCGGATTGACGGGCTGCAATATGCCAAATGGTCTGAAAATATTTTTCGCCAGATGCGGGCGGGCGGTCTGGATGCGGTGCATGTCACCATCACCTATCACGAGACCTTCCGCGAAACCGTTCTGAACATCGAGGCGTGGAACCGCTGGTTCGAACTTTTCCCCGATCTGGTTTTTCAGGGCCGCAGCGCCGATGATGTGGCCCTTGCCCGCGCCACGGGCCGCACCGCCATCTTTTTCGGCAGCCAGAACCCCAGTTGCATCGAGGATGATATCGGGCTGGTGCAGGTGCTGCACACGCTGGGCCTGCGCTTTATGCAACTGACCTATAACAACCAGTCGCTGCTGGCGACGGGCTGTTACGAGGCGACGGATGCCGGCCTGACCCGCATGGGCCGCGCCGTGGTGGCCGAGATGAACCGCGTCGGCATGGTCGTGGACATGAGCCATTCCGGCGAACGCTCGACCCTTGAAGCCATTGCCCATTCTACCCGCCCCATCGCCATCACCCATGCCAATCCGGCAAGCTGGCACGCGGCGCGGCGCAACAAATCCGACAGGGTCTTGCAGGCTTTGGCGGAAAGCGGCGGGATCTTGGGCTTTTCGCTTTATCCGCACCATCTGGCAGGTGGCAGCGCCTGCACCGTCGCGGCCTTCTGCAAAATGATCGCCCGCACCGCCGACAAGATCGGCATCGGCGCTTTGGCCATCGGCAGCGATCTTTGTCAGGATCAACCCGATACTGTGGTCGAATGGATGCGCTCTGGCCGCTGGACCAAAACTGTCGATTTTGGCGAAGGCAGCCCCGATGCACCCGGTTTTCCGCCGATGCAGCCTTGGTTCCGTGACAACCGCGACTTTGCGGCGATCGCGGACGGGCTTGCGGCAACCGGCATGGCACCGCCCGAGGTTGACGCGATCATGGGCGGCAACTGGCAGACTTTCTTTCGCAACAGCTTTTCCCCTGCTGCCTCCCCGACCGAAGGGCAAGCCAAATGATCCCTGATCCCGTCCCTGCCAGCATTTTCCGCCGCCCGCCCGAACAGGTCATGCGGCTTGCCCGCATGGGAAGCGCCCATCCGACGCGGCTTTCCTTCCTGCGGGTGATGTTGCGCCGGATGCAGACCGAAGGCTGGCGCTTTGACCGCCCTGTGTGGGAGATGGACGCCAAAGGCGTGGGCCGCGCGGTCTATCGCGCCATCGGGCCAGAGCGCAGCTACAGCCTTGTCGCCTTTGCACATGATCTGCCCCATCACCTGCGCTCGGACCGTGTGATTGCCACCGCCTGGGATGCGACCTTTGCGCTGTTCGATGGCACGCCCACCACCGCCGATCTGGACCGGCTGCACGCCAATGTGCCGCTGCAAGAGGCGGGGCGCATTTCGGGCTCGGAACTGTCGCTCAGTCGTGCCAACCGTTCGGTCCGCCTGTTCTCGCATGTGGTGGACCGGCTTGCAGCAGGGCAGCAACCCGACAGGGCCGAGATCGATGCGGTTGGCTATCTGATGCGAACCACCGCTGTCTATGGATCGGGAAAATTCGGCGCGGCAGATCGCGCCGCCATCGCAGACCGGCCCGAATTGCGCGGCCCGTTTCAGGTGGAAATGCTGTCGGTCTGGCTGACACGGGCATTCACCGTCGATCTGGTCGAACATCTTGCGGTGGCCAAGGGCGGGGCGGCGGCCGTGCGACTGGACAGGGATTTGCGCCGGAGCCTTGGGGTCGGCAATTCCACCGGACTGGGTCTTGCACCCTTTCTGATCCGCCACCCGACCTTGCTGAACAATTGGATGATGGCACGCGAGGAAGCCTTGGCACGGGTGCGCGCCCAGCCATTGGCCAGCGCCCGCGCCCGATCAGGGTTTCGCACAGCGCTGGATGCCGCGCGTCTGAATGCAGAGAACTGGCAGTCCGAACATCCGGTGCAGCGCACCAAGTTGGCCGATTTGCGCGCCGATCTTGCCCGCATCGCGGAACATGGCGTGCCGGATGATGCCTATCCCTGGAATGGGCTTTGGCTCTGGGCCGAAACCTCCCTGTCGCTTGAAGGCCAAGAGGCTCTGGTTGCCTTGCTGCTGGAGCCGCACGGAGATCTGGTTGACGGCTTGTCCGGCTGCATGGACGCGGACGAGGCCGCCGCCTTTGCCGTGGATGGCGCGGTCACGATTGGGGCGTTCCGGCAGATGCTGGAGCGGCACTATGCCTGGGCTTTGGCACAAGATCACAGCACACCTGAAAACATCGCCCGCTTCTGGTATGTTTCGGCGGAAAAGCTGGAACCACGCTTGGGGGGCCGTTTCACCGAAGACGGCGCAGCGCTGGAACTGCCGATCGGCACCTCCCGCATGGCCGCCGAGTTGTCCGCTGCATTGGCCGGTTGGCCTGAGGATCAGCCCTTGGCAGGCTTTCTGCTGGCCCATCCCGAACATCGCTTCATGGTGCGGCGGGTGCAGCAATCGGCGGCCCATCCCTATGGCGAAATTCAGGACAATCTTTTGGCAGCCGGGATGCTGCCGATTGATATCTTGCGCTGCAAGCTGGCGTTCTTCGGGGCAAGCCATTTCGACCCGCGCTCGGATCGCTGGGTGCGGATCGCGCTGTTTCAGGGCCTGCCCTACCCCGACGAAGTGACAAAGGAGCCTCAGGATGCGTGAAAACCCGATCTTGTCGCTCAGTGAAACCGAGGCGCTGGCCCTGAAAGCGGCCCGTGGTGCAGGGCTGGACTGGGGGCTTGCCGAGGAAGCCGCCTTCGCGGCGCGCTGGCTGACCGAACAGAGGCTGGATGGGCTGGGCCTGCTGGCCGCGCAATTGGTGCAAGACACTGGCCCGCTGACCATTTCGGACAGATGCTGGCGCGCGCAAGACGCCCGCCCCCTGAACGCCATCACAACAGGCGTTGCGCTTGGCGACCATTTTGCCTTGCCTGACGGGCCTTTGACCGCCCCGCTTGCCCTGTCGTCAGTGGCGTTTCCTGCGCTTTTGTTGCCCTTTGTCGCCACGGCTGCCGCGCGTGCAAATGTGGTGGCACGGGTGGAATGGCAAGCGTGCCACGTCATGCTGGCGGGGGCGGGGATTCTGGTGCTTGAGGGCCACGAGGCCGTTCTTGCCGCCGCTGCACAGGATGTACGGGTGACAACCACGCCCCGCTATGACGCCCGCCTATTTGCCGCGCGGACCACGCCACCCGCAACAATGCAGGACCTGACGGCGCTGGCGCATAAGACCTATGTGCCTGCATCGGACCAATCCCGCCGCGATGCTGGGGCAGAAGGCTCTGACAACGCCTGACCCTTGCCGGAAGGCGGCGGACAAAACGGCAGGTTTGCGGGCCAAACCCCATTCCATGCTTGCACTTGCGCGGCCTTGGTCGTCTGTTCGATACTGTGTCACGCAACGAAAGACTCCGCATGCCTGACCTTATCCTGCGCCTGATGACTGCGCTTTCCATTGGCTTGCTGGTCGGGCTTGAACGCGGCTGGCGCGAGCAGGTTGACCCGGACGGGCATCGGGCGGCAGGTATCCGCACCTTTGCCATCGCAGGGCTGTCGGGCGGGGTTCTGGCGGCGCTGACCGTAGCCTTGGAAACACCCCTGATCTTTGCGGCAGGGCTGCTGGCATTCACCGCGGTGTTTGCGTGGTTTCACGCGCTTGAGGCGAAACGCGTCGAAGCCTTCAGCGTCACCTCGGTTGTCGCGGGTCTGTGCGTTTTCGCCTTGGGGGGGCTGGCGGTGCTGGGCGATCAGGTCACCGCCGCCGCGGGCGCCTCGGGGCTGGCGGCGCTTTTGGCCAGCCGGGAACTGCTTCACGCCTCGCTGCGCCGCCTGACTTGGGAGGAATTGCGCTCGGCGCTGGTGCTGGCGGTGATGACGATGATCATCCTGCCGATCCTGCCCAACCGCCCGCTTGATCCTTGGGGCGGCTTTAACCCGCATGAGGTGTGGCTGTTCACCGTGCTGATCGCGGCGATCTCGTTTGTGGGCTACATTGCGGTGCGAACGCTGGGACCAAAGCGCGGTCTTCTGGTCAGCGGCATCTTTGGCGCGGTCATTTCGTCAACTGCAGTCACTGCATCTTTCGCCCGCATGGCGGCGGCGCAGGCTTTGGATGCGGGGCTGATCCGGTCCTTGTCGGGGGCGTCTGCACTGGCGGCGGCGGTGTCGCTGCTGCGGGTGCTGTCGGTGATTTTGGTGATCCGGCCCACGCTTTTGGCGGGGGTGCTTGGCCCTGCCCTTGCGGCGGCGTCGGTTTTCGCGCTGTCCGGTCTGCTGATGACCTTTGGCGCACATGCCCACACAGCACAGGCCACACCCGCCCGCAACCCGTTCGAGATCAAACCGCTTGTGATCTTCGGCGGGCTTTTTGCGGCCTTCTCAACCCTGAGTGCTGCCTCCCTGCAAGTCTTTGGCACGGCCAGCGTGTTTGTCAGCTCGATCCTTGCCGGATCGGTGGATGCCGATGTCGCGGTTCTCAGCGCGATGCGGCTAAAACAATCGCCCGATGCCGTGATCGTTCTGGCCATCCTTGCTGCCCTTGCCGCCAATGCGACCATGCGCTTTGGCTTGGCCGCCACCCTGTCGCCAAAGCGGTTTTTCCTGCCGCTGGGGGCCATCACCGCCTTGGCCATCACTGCGGGGGCGGTTGTTGCATGGCTGCAATGGGGCTGACTGACCGGATGCCACAGCGGCCCCGCCTTTCCGGCCTTGCGCGTTTTGACAGTTGTTCCACGCCAAAAAACTGCCTTACTGCACATCTATGCCGCTTTGGCGCACCACCGCCCTTGGGGCCATTTTCAGCAACGGATTGTCTTGATGACTGATTTCCCCCTGATCCATCCCGTCATTCTGTGCGGCGGTTCAGGCACGCGGCTTTGGCCGTTGTCGCGGCAAAGCTATCCCAAACAGTTTGCCAAATTGATGGGGGCAGAAAGTCTGTTTCAAGCCTCGGTGCGGCGGATGTCGGGGGGGGGCTTTGCGGCGCCGCTGGTCATCACGGGCGAACCGTTCCGCTTTATCGTCGCCGAGCAATTGGCCGCGATTGAGGCAGGCGCAAGCGCCACCCTGATCGAACCCGTGGGGCGCAACACGGCCCCCGCGATCCTGGCCGCAGCACTGTGGCTGGCGGCGACCGATCCTGATGCGATGATGCTGGTGGCCCCGTCCGATCATGTCATCCCCGATGCCGCCGCCTTTCGCTGCGCGGTGCAGGCTGCCATTCCACGCGCAGTCGCGGGGGATCTGGTCAGCTTTGGCATCAAGCCGGACCGTGCCGAGACGGGCTATGGCTATCTGGAACTGGCCGCCGGGGCCGATGCGGGCGCGGATGAGCCGCAAGCCTTGGCGCGGTTTGTCGAAAAGCCGGATGCGCTGCGCGCTGCCGAGATGCTGGCCGCCGGCACCTACCTTTGGAATGCCGGGATCTTCCTGTTCTCGGTCCGCGCCATCGTTGCGGCCTATCGCGCACATGCGCCGGCCATCCTTGATGCGGTGACGGCCTCGGTGCAGGGTGCCGAGGCTGATCTTGGCTTTACCCGCCTTGCATCGGCACCTTGGTCAAAGGTCGAGGATATCTCGGTCGATTACGCCATCATGGAGCGTGCGACGAACCTTGCGGTGATGCCCTATCGCGGCAATTGGTCCGATCTGGGCGGATGGGAGGCGGTCTGGCAGGAATCCGGTCCCGATGCCAAGGGCAATGTGGTGTCCGATCATGCCACAGCCATAGGCTGCACCAACACGCTGCTACGCTCGGAATCCAAAGGGCTGGAGCTGGTTGGTATCGGGCTTGACGATATCGTGGCCATCGCCATGTCCGATGCCGTGGTGGTTGCCCGCCGCTCGGACAGTCAGCGGATCAAAGAGGCCGTGGCCGCGCTGAAGGCCCGCGATGCCAAACAGGCCACCCAGTTTCCCACCGACCACCGCCCTTGGGGCTGGTATGAAAGTCTGGTGCTTGCTGACCGGTTTCAGGTCAAGCGTATCGTTGTCAATCCCGGCGCGGCGCTAAGCCTGCAAAGCCATCATCACCGTTCGGAACACTGGATCGTGGTGCAAGGCACCGCCCGCGTGACCATCGACGCCGATGTGCGTCTGGTGTCGGAAAACCAGTCGGTCTATATTCCGCTTGGCTCGGTTCACCGTCTGGAAAATCCCGGCAAAGTGCCGATGGTGCTGATCGAAGTGCAAACCGGCAGCTATCTGGGCGAGGATGACATCATCCGCTACGAAGACGTTTACGCGCGCAAGTGATCGCCAAAACAGACAGCGCAGGGGCCTAGATGCTTTCACGCGTGTAAAGTTCAAAGGGCAGGATGCTGGTGAAATTGCCCCCTGCCGTCGCGGCGCTGGTGGCGCGGCACATGCCGTCGATCAGCCGGTGCGCCAGTTGCGGCAGCGGGTGGCAGATGGCCAGAGTCATCGTTCCGTCCAGAAGCGCGCTGCGGGTGACATCCATCAACTCATAGCCGATCACCACCAGATCGCCCGCACGCTTGCTGTTTCCAATCGCGTTCAAAGCCCCGCTGATGCCCCCGCCCGCAACATAGATCGCCGCAAGATCGGCGTTCTCGCGCAGCAGGGTTTCGGTCATCTCTTCGGCAATCGCCGCGGATTCGAAGGTTTGCAGCGGCTCCAGCAGGGTAAAGCCGGTGGCATGTTCGCGGAAATAGGACCGGAAGCCGGTCTCGTTCATCTCTTGGTTTCGATAGCGCGGGTTGCCCAGCAAGACACCGATCTTGCCCGGCACCTTGCACATATGATCAACCGCCCAAGCCGCAGTGCGCCCGACTTTCCAGTTGTCCAGCCCGACATAGTGAACCTGCCCCGTCGCGGACAGTTGGGTGATAAAGGCAAAAACCGGCATGCCCTGCGCCTGCAACGCCTCGACCGTCTGGATCACCAAGGGGTGAACAGCGGTCGTGATACAGATCGAATCGCAAACTGCGGCCAAAGCCTGAATCCGCGCGGCGGTGTTCTTCGGCGACAGATCTTCCAGAAACTCGATCCGCACTTCGATGTCCATATCGGTCATGGCGGCAGCGGCTTCGCGGATCGCGGCGGCGCAGTTCTGGTAGAACGGGCGATGCGGTTGCAAAAGTAAAAAGCCGAAGCGGCGGCGCGGGCGGCTGGCCACGACGCGGGCATTGATCGCCCCAAGCCCGTAAAACCCAATCTGTTCAGCCGCTTGCAGGACTTTCTGGCGAGTCGCGCCACGCACGCTTTCCGCACCGGCCAACACCCGGTTTACGGTTGCCACGGACAATCCAGCCGTCTCGGCAAGGTCTTTGATCGTGGGGCGGCGCATGTGAGCGTGACCTGTTTTGTATCATTTACGATTGTTAAAGATACATTTGAGACAATATCAAAGCAACGATAATTTCCATCTTGATTTGATATGGCTCAAATCGGCATTGTCCGGCTCAGAAAGGTTGATTTGACGCGCGACAAAATGCGTCAGGCCAACCGGCGGAACAGAACTATCGCACCCTTTTTTTGACGCAGGCCACGCCGTTGGCCTTGCTGAAACGCCCGCAGAGTCTCTGCGGGGTGGGGTCGGATTTTGTCCCGTCAGAACTGCGCGCACTGGTGGCTTTGCTGCCATTCGGAGGACGAATATGGACGATCTGGCATTTGGAACCCGCAACAAACGCGGCGATTGGGCGCCCAAGGACACGCTGGAAATTGCGCCGTTCTGGCGCAAACCCTTTAGCCTTGGCGGCATTCTGGCTTGGATTCCGGGGTATCTTTTCCCGTGGAATGCCTTCCACATGGCGACCGCGCTGCTGTATTGGTTCTATGTCGTCCCCGATGTCGAGGTGATGAAGACCCTTGGCTGGGGCTGGGCGTTGTGGCTTTACGCGGTGAACGCGGGTGCCATTTTCCTGATGTATGGCGCGATTGAACTGTTCTGGTATGTCAAGCGCAAGCAAGGCACGCGGTTCAAATACAACGCGAAGTTCCCGTCGGATCAGCCTTCTGACGTGTTCTGGTTCAAATCGCAGAACATCGACAACTTTGCGCGGTCTTTCTTCATCTCGATCCCGCTGTGGACGCTGGTCGAGGTTGGCATGCTGTATGCCTTTGCCAATGGCATGGTGCCGTGGCTGAACTGGTCGGATAACTGGGTCTGGCTGGTGGTGCTGACCCTGCTGGCCCCCGCGATCCAAGAGGTGCATTTCTTCTGCATCCACCGCCTGATCCATGTGCCGATCCTGTATAAGTGGATACATTCGGTTCACCACAACTCGGTCAACCCCAGCCCGTGGTCGTCGCTGTCGATGCATCCGGTGGAAGGGTTTCTCTATCATGCAGTGGCGCTGTGGCATCTGGTAATCCCGTCCAACCCGATCCTTGCGCTGTTCCAGTTGCATATTGCCGGCTTCGGCGCGGTGAACGGGCATATCGGCTTTGAAAAGCTGGAACTGACCGAAAACACCCCGATGACCACCCACGCCTATGCCCACTACCTGCACCACAAGTATTTCGAGGTGAACTACGGCGGCGATGGGTTGATCCCCTTGGATAAGTGGTTCGGCTATTGGCACGACGGATCGAAAGAGGGCGATGCGCTGATGCAGGCCCGGTTCGAAAAGAAAAAGGCGCGGCTGAACGCCAAGCGCGTCTGACCCACCCCATTACCCACGAAATCCCCATGGGGGCGGAGAGGAGCCGCCCCTGTGACCGGAGAAGACCACCCAATCATTCCGCCACGAACGGCGGCAACTCGGAGGAGACACCTATGAAACTTTCAACCTTTACCAAGGTCATGGCGACGACGGCGCTGGTGGCGATGACCGCCACAGCGACGCTGGCGGCCGACATTGCGGTGATCGGCGGCTCGAATGACGACGCCTTCTGGAACAAGATCAAAAAGGGTCTGGACGATGCAACCCCCGCCGTGGTCGCCAATGGCGGTTCGGTGAACTACCTGCGTCTGGTCAACTATGACAACTTTGCCCCCGATGTCGTGCAACTGATCCGCACTGCGATCTCGATGGAAGTTGATGGTCTGGTGATCCCGGATTGGGTTCCCGAGGCAGAAGATCCGGCGATCAAAGAGGCCATCGCGGCCGGTATCACCGTCATCCTGATGAACGCAGGCGGGGCTGACAAGGCACGCGAGTTGGGCGCGATCAACTATGTCGGCAACGAGGAATATCCGGCCGGTGTGGCAGGCGGCGAGTATTTCGCAAGCCACGGCCAGAAAAACGTGCTGTGCGTGAACACCCTGCCGGGGGCCACCAACACCGAAGCCCGCTGCAAGGGCGTGTCGGATGCGATCACCGCTGCGGGTGGCAAATCGACCCAACTGCCGCTGCCGACGACCTCTTTCGGCGATGCAACGGCAGTGGCCGAGGCGATCAAGGCCGAAATCCTGAAGGATGAAACCATCGACGGCGTGATCACAATTTCTGCAGGTGACGCGGATTCCGCCGCTATCGGGATCGAGCAATCGGGCCGCGCTGCGGCAATCTCGCTGGCATCGTTCGACATGAACGAGGCCGGACTGGCCCGTATCAAGGCTGGCACCCAGACCTTCTCGATCGACCAGCAGCCCTATCTGCAGGGCTATCTGTCGGTGTCGATCCTTGCCTCGGCCATCGACTTCGGCACCTCGCTGCCGACCTTCCCGATCCTGACCGGACCGGGGATCGTGGATGCCTCGAACATCGATGCCACGCTGGCCGGTGTTGAAAAGGGCGCGCGCTGATCCCGCGAGCGTAGGCGCGGCCCGCTGTTCAAGCGGCGGGCCGCGCCGGTTTCATCCTGACTTCGAACAACCACGGGGGACCCCCATGACCAGCAATTCCTCAATCGGCGGGCTGTTGCGCCGCCCCGAGGCAGGGGCCTTCCTTGGCCTTGTCGCCGTTCTGATTTTCTTCGCCATTTTCGGCGGCGTGACCTTTCTGAAACCCGCCGGCATGTCCAGTTGGCTGAACGTGGCGGCCAACCTTGGCGTGATCGCCATTCCCGTCGGCCTTCTGATGATCGCCGGAGAGCTGGATATTTCCGTCGGCGCGATGGTGCCTTTGGGCGCCATGACCGTGGCGGTGGTGTCGGGCCATTTCGGGCTGTCGATCTGGCTGGGCGTGGCGCTGACGCTGTCGTTCGGTGTGATTGTCGGGCTGATCAACGGCTATATGGTCATCCGCACCGCCGTGCCGTCGCTGATCGTGACGTTGGGCAGCCTGTTTGCCGTGCAGGGTATCGTGCTGGGGCTGACCGTTCTGATCACCAAATCCACCAGCGTCGCACTGGCCACCGAAGGCCCCGCAAAGGCGATTTTCGGCGATTTCGTGCTGGGCGGGCAGTTGCAGGCAATGGTGATCTGGTGGCTGATCGTCACGGCTTTCTACATCTTTTTCGTCCACTTCTCGCGCTTTGGGAACTGGATCTTCGCGATGGGCGGCGACAAGGTTTCCGCCCGCAATGCCGGTATCCCGACCGAACGGCTGACGATCACGCTGTTCGTGCTGTCCTCCACCTCGGCGGCCTTTGTGGGGATGTGTCAGGCGATCCTGTATAACTCGGCGCAGGTCGCGGGTGGCCAGTCCTTCATCTTCAACGCGATCATTTCGGTTGTGGTGGGGGGCGTGCTGCTGACGGGGGGATTTGGCTCGGTTGTCGGGATTTTCTTTGGCACCATCACCTTCGCCATCGTCAACCAAGGCATCTACTACACCGACTTTGACCGCAACTGGTCGTCGCTGATCATCGGGGTGCTGCTGTTGCTGGCGGTTCTGATGAACAACACCTTCCGCAAAATGGCGCTGTCCTATTCCAGCAAGAAGAAAGGGGCCAAGACATGACCGCTCCCATCCTGTCCTTGAAAAACGTCAACAAAAGCTTTGGCCCCATCGACGTTCTGCATGACATCAATCTGGACCTGCGCGCGGGCGAAGTGCTGTGCCTTCTGGGCGATAACGGCGCGGGCAAGTCTACGGTGATCCGGCTGCTGTCGGGGGTTCACAAACCCACCACCGGCGAGATTTTGATGGATGGCAAACCGGTCAGCTTTGCCAACCCGCGCGAAGCGTCAGACCACGGCATCGCCACCGTCCACCAGTTCGGCGGTACTTTCCCGCTGATGTCGATTGGCCGCAGCTTTTTTGTCGGGCTGGAGCCAACCAAGGGCTGGGGACCATTCAAGATTTACGACCGCAGACGGGCCAATGAGATTGCGGTCAAGGCGGTGCAAAGCTTTGGCATCACGCGGATCGACGACGGCGACCGGCTGGTCGGCGGGCTGTCGGGGGGCGAGAGGCAATCGCTTGCGATTGCACGGGCGGTGCATTTCGGCGCGCGCGTGCTGATCCTGGATGAGCCGACGGCAGCCCTTGGCGTGAAACAGGCCGCCCACGTCCTGCGGATCGTGAACGAGGCCAAACGGCGCGGGCTGGCGGTGATCTTCATCACCCACCAAGTCATGCATGCCATGGCCGTAGGCGACCATTTCGCCGTGCTGATCCGTGGCGCCATCGCCGCCGATTTCCACAAGGGCGAGAAAACCCGCGAGGAAATCACCGATCTTATGGCAGGCGGCGAAACCATGGCGACGCTGGAGGCCGAGATCGAAGGCTATATGCAGGCCCATGACGGCCACCCGCCACAGGTGGCAAGCCCCGCATAAGGCATTGATATGCTTGCGGGTTGGTCTCTCCCATGTCCCGCAATCAAAATCTCTGGCGCATGGCTTTCCTCCATTGCCAGAGACATAGCCCAAGCTGGGCCGGGTTTTCCCCCTCGGCCCAGCTTACCGCCGCAATCCCTTCAGACAGACCAAAGGACGCCCAAGATGGCCACCTGGACCCGCGCCTGCGCCACCACCGACATCGAGCTGGACGAGCTGATCCGTTTTGATCACGGCAGCCAGACCTTCGTCGTCATCCGCAGCCCCGAGGATGAATTTTTCGCCATGGACGGCATTTGCAGCCATGAACATGTGCATCTGTGCGGCGGGCTGGTGATGGACGGGGCCATCGAATGCCCCAAACACTCGGCCACCTTCGATTATCGCACCGGCGAAGCCACCCGCGCGCCCGCCTGCATCAACCTGAAAACATGGCCCGTCAAAGTTGAAGACGGCCACGTCTATATCGAGATCTGACATGACCCAATTCCAACTTGCCGCCTGCGCCGAAATGATCTGGCGCGACCACCCTATCGAATGGCGGGCTTCGCGGCTCAAGGAAATGGGCTTTGGCGTCGGCCTGTGGAACTGGCCCGCGCATGATCTGGCCAAGCTGGAGTCCACCGGCGCCACCTTCACCATCATGAACGGCTATCTCGAAGGCCGTCTGGCAGATGACGC